>Ga0206975_1016_pt2 | contig 53901 bp, 57 predicted proteins | sample Alteio_BWOrgHeat_81_FD_152919 | JGI IMG/M metagenome (GOLD analysis project Ga0206975, IMG submission 152919) | Enriched cells from forest soil in Barre Woods Harvard Forest LTER site, Petersham, Massachusetts, United States -... | ecosystem: Environmental > Terrestrial > Soil > Temperate forest >... | reverse complement strand
GCGCGATGGAGGCGGTTGGGTTCGTTGCCTTGGATGGCGCAACGCCAGTTGTAGGCGGGGCTGGCGATCTTGACCATGTTGATGGGTCGTCCGCCCGAGTAAGTGATGGCAATGACGAACTCACCGGGGCCCAGAACGGGTGCCAACTCTGGGTGAGTTTCGCGATACGACTCCAGGCCTATGTCAGGTGTGTAGAAACTGGAGAAGCCACGTTCCAACACTTCATCAACCTGATTTTTGCGATCGGGCGTCGAATCGAGTGGACTGGGGATGAAAATGAGCCTCTCATCACCGGCATGATAGGGCGGCGGAGCGGGAATGATGGGGTCGCCATCTTCATCACGATTGCCCACTTGCACGCAGAGATCCATGATGGCATGCTTGGGTACCCACTCCGTGTCAGCAGCGTCACCCATCGGTCCCACTGGACGGAAGCCCAAGTATACTATGTACCCCTCTCCCACATCCAACTGTGATCCACTCTGCAGGGACGGATGCACCAACAAGAAGAAGTGGACGAAGTTGGAGTGAGTGAAGGTATCACCGAAGAGGGTGCGGATCTCAGGACCACCCAATTGAGTATAGATCTCGGGGAAACTGGGCGAATCACCCCACCGGGACCGGCGCGCGTCGATACTGCGATGGCTGCTGATGTGGGCCACACCATCACGATACCAAACTCGCATCAACGTGGCGTCGTGACCGATGAAGTGTGACGTGCTGGCATCGCCCAAGTTGTTGTGAACACTGCCCACGGAATCGGTGACCGTGCCACGAGGCATGGCTGTGGCCATGACAGTGGGGGTATAGCCGAAGCTAGGAGCCACGATCTCATAAGTGTTGGCCCGCACGATGAGCCCGCGGAGATTGAGGAGATTAGCGCGCTGCTCAATGTTGAAGAGTGGCGTCCCTTCGTTGTCGAGCTCGTGAAGGATGGCGGGAATCATGGCCGTCTCGTAATGAAGTAGGATGAACTCAGGAACTTCGGGCGATTCCCGAATCGCCCAAAAGCGACTGTGGGTGCGGGGTCCTGGTTCTGCAACGGTACCCAAGTTGAGAACCATCGCAATGGCTGTGGCCCGATCCAGAGTTGCTGGAGGTGTCGGCGCAACCACCGCCGCTGGGGCGGGGATGGGTGCAACTGCCAGTGTCTCCTCTGGCACAACAATTGCAAGGGGTGCTGGCACCATCGGCGTGGGAAGGACGGGAGCGGGCAAAACACTGGGACGAGCGGGAAGGACGGGAGCAGGCAAACTGACGGGTAATGGAGCAACAGCCACGACGCTGAGAGGTTCATAATCGTCAGCGACATCGATCATCTCCAAGTATGCTTTGTACAGTTCCTGCCGATTGGTCTTGTTGGTCTCCATCTTCTTGCGACGAGCCGCGGCGACGGCGGCATCGGCATCACGTTCGGTGGCCCATGGTTGGTTCTTCTTGAAGAGAAATCGAGCTTTGTCCAGGAAGCCTTCCATCTGCGCATCCAAATACCGATCGAAAGCCTCATCCACAATCACCGCGGGATGAGCGCGCCGGGATGCCTCACGACGAGGTTTGGGGCCGACAGTTTGGAAACCTTCAGTAGCTGGGAGAGTTGGTTTATGGGCCATTTGGTGTTTATGTGGGCGCAAATCGCGTGCAGCTTTTCAGTTTCTAGGATGTTCTTTTGGAGACGAGACTCAATGATCAGAATGACCACATCTAAATGAGATTGAATCATAGATTCATGAAGTGAGCGAAACGTCTCATCACAGTGTCAATGATGGAACTCCCACGGGTTCTCTTCAAGATTATCGAACCATGTGTTGGGATGGAACCGTTCGATGAATCCCAAATCGGATGGTTATGGATGCATTCGCCACTGTGGCGGATGGCGTTGACATTAGACTTAAGTTACACTCAGCACATGTAGAAAGTGAAACCACCCAACCACATGTCCATGTCAAAATGTCTCACTTCCTTTATAACAGCGGCACGACATCTCTGACGGAGACACCCACAACGGTGGAACTGCGATGTGGTGCTGACATCACAAAGCTGTATGGACCATATTTCGGAACTTACCAAGTGACTCATAAAGCCTTGGGTGATGAGTGGATTTTTCCCAAGACTGATGATGCCATGATGGCAGCCCTTTCCTCCATGGTGGGTGAAGCCGATATTCGTAGCAAGTTCACCCTGAAGGAATTACCAGCCGTGGCCAGTGTTAAGACGTTAATGGATTTGATGGGATTGCGAGGTACTACCGTCGCCTCCTCCACAGGAGCTACCACCATGACGGGCACGGATACATATCCCCGTTTGTTGCTGGTATGCCCCACCAATCCCAAGGTCGTCATTGTGGATTATACGGTGCACTCCATTTCCATTCACTGTGACAAAGAATGGGGCACAACTCACAGTGATGAAATGAAGAAGGTCGGTGCCAAGTTCAACATGAACCTAACCAAAGACGCCGCTCGCACCGAGAAGACGCCCGGCTGGATTTTCTTCAAATCGGATGCAGCCGCCATGGCCTTTGTCAGCAAAGTAGCTGGAGTTCCCGACATCATGACTCTGGCCACCCCGCCACCACCGCGCAATGAACAACGATGGAAATCACGAGGTGCTACCACCGGAGGCAGCGGTACCGGCGGCGGCACCGTGTTGAGTGGTTTGGTGGCAGCACCGGCTCGGCAACCTTTCGATATCATGATGAATACCTTGATGACGACTTTAACCGGTATGACCGAACTGAAGGTGTGCCCTGTTGTGCATCCTGCCGGTCTTATGTGCACAGCAGTGTATGGACCCACCGCCTTGGTTGTGGCCCATTATGAAGAGTTGGAAGCAGCACATGGTGTTCTGACAACAGAGTTGGAAATTGTCCGTGGATCGTGCCGAGCCATGGTTGTCTCCAAACCCGAAGCTGGCTTCTGATCATCTATCAACATTGCATCTCCATGGAGATGAAACGCTTATTGAGGTGATCTCTGCAGGAAGGAAGTGATATAGTCAAAACCCTGAGAAATACGAATGACCATGGCGCTAATGTTATCTTCACTGCCACGTCGATATGCGGTGGCCACCAGAATACGAGCCGTGATGGCCGGATCGACGTGATATGCGTTTTGGAGGATGGTGGCGATTTCGGTGTGCGTCAAGACATCGGTAACCCCATCACAACATAGTAATGTTGTGCCAGTGTATGAGCTGGTCAATACCTCAGGATCGACGATAACTTTGGGTGCCAACGCCAAGTCGCCGAAAGCTCGCGAGACGGCCAACATGCCATCGACACGACCATGGCTGACACATGGACACGCGTATTTACCTTCACACCCGCATACTTTCATGATGCGAGCTTGCTCCAGAGTGGGAGAGTGGATCTTGTTGCGCAAATGGGTGGTGTTATCAGGGTTGAAGAGGGTGATATTGGAATCACCGATCGACATCAGCAGACTGCTCTGTGTCGTCATGACAATGCCCACCATTGTGGAGCCACAATGGTGCGCTTCTTCCAAAGAAGCGTTGATCTCGCGACACACTTGAGTTACTGAAGCCGCGTTACTCAATTCCATGCGCCGTTGCATCAGCTGCTGTGACGCGGCTACGGCCACATGGCGACCTCCATGCCCATCCAAAAGGAAAGCGCTGAGGGTGGTGCCATCAATTGCCACCGTCATGACATCTTCCATGGTGGGACGTCGACCCTGCGTTTCCGCACCGCCGATAGTGAAGAAAGAATTACCCCATCGGTGGAGCTGAATAGCGGGCATACGAGGAACGGGAATCATCCGATATGGTGATGGCAGGGCCGCTGCAAAGACGGACGGAATGTTGTAAGGGTCCGTTATCAGGTTGTTGTTGGCTAGGATCAAAGCCACCCGTAAAGCTTTGTGACTTGAATCAAAGCATCGATGGAGAGTCAAGAAACGATCGATCTCATCTTCGGAATGTATGGCAATATCGCGACAGCTGAACATGTTTGGAGAGCCCGCGAAATTACACTGGCAACGTCTCAATCGCAGATGCTAATCTCTCCGTTGCAATCCACACATGCATCGGTACCACATCACGAGGGTGAACTCGCATTTCCAGACGCTCCACCAAGACGCAATGACCACCTTGTGGATAGTCGAAGGTAAATAATTGCACGGGCAAGTTGTCTTCCATTTCGGCACGACGAGAGTTGGTTGACACGATTTTGATGAGCTTGTGACCATGATGCCACTGTTCCACTTGCGAATGAGCCGCTATTCCTGTTGCCACGTGATTGACGGCGGCCACAATGACACGTTGTCCTAGCTTTAGACACATGACCTCACAGGGACGAACAGTGACGCTAAATTCATCGAACCAAACACTGGTGCCAACACGTTCCAGACGACTGAAACGAACATCGTAGAGCTTCACAATGGCTTGAACGAAGTTCTTTTCGTTGTATCTCGTTACTTCATTTGTGTTGCGCCACCGTGTTGGTGGCACCATATCAATGCACCTCGGTGTGGTGCTGAGCGTGACATAATGAGCAAAACAGTCAATCAACTCTTCTGACCGAATGATGACCACAACGGTATCAGAATCATTGACATAAATGGGTTGAAAACAGTACCCATGCAGACTATCGGTAGTACATTCGGTCTCGCGACGTCGACATTCTTTCAAGACTTCATGATATGTCTGAATATTGTTGCAGATAACGGCTGAATCAATGACGCTGAACCCAATCAAGCGATCTTGATAAGAAGCAGTGATGCAAGCCCCAGCTCCATAGACCACAATGGCGGTGTGAGGATGAATGTTGAGGTGCTTGAGGAATTGGCGTTGATCTCCATCTCGAATAAAATCCAATGGTTGCCATAACATGGCGGAAGGCATGATTTACAAAGAGCGCAATACATTGTCATTCATCCTCACTTTATCATCATGATGATAACGCAGACGAGGCCTTGCATCAAAGCATAAACCTCATCACAAAGGCTTGGTAATGAATGTGTCAAGCACAGAGCTGCTAGCAGGAGGCAAAAAGGGGGATATATCAGGTGTTGGCAGTGGATGTGCGTCAACAGATGCTGTGTGATATGATGTGCCACCACTGGGACTGGTGTCAAGAATTTCTTCCGCAACAAATATGCGTCTAACCACGGGCGGGGACAATGACCGCAGTGGACGTAGCGGAACATCCAATGGTGAGTCGAATAATGTAGTGGAGATAACGGGAACATCAGAGCTATCCATTAAAGTTGGAAGCACCATCACACACGCGCGTGTCGTGAGGCCATCCATTTGTTGATTCGATCTGGACTCACTGGAAAAGGAAAAGATCGTTGGTGTTGCCATTTGGTAAGTGTCAATGCATCACAGCGGATTAATTTCCTGATTGATGTCCAATCACTTCACATTTCGACAAATGATGAAATGGGTGGAGTTTGCCAGAAAATCTAAATAACATGCGCACTAGCCTAACTATCTTCAGCAGCACGGGAGCTTCATGGTATCGAAGCAGTGATCAAATCACGGGTGAAGGTGGTGCCCCCAAACCCACCGTTCGTAAAATAGTTCGCAATCGGGCCGCGGCCAACGTGGCGGCTCCCAAAATGTATCCTCTTTTTGCCGCGGCCGCCGAACATATCGCCGATCCTTTTTGGAAAGCCATTCTTGTGGATTTGTCAGAAGGCAAGTTGCGGCGTGGATATCGCTATTATCCCCCGCATCTGGATGGGACATTGACCGGACGCTTGACCTATAAAGTTCGGAATCGTGATTATGAGACCGAACTCGGCAAAGATCCCGCGGAAGTGGCAGAGCAAGTCAAAAACTTCATGATCGATAAGGGTAACATGCTCTCACCCATTGATCGACAAATCCGTGAGCGAGAGTTGGCTTTGTCAATATCAACTTCCCCGGATATTGCACCCCAATCGTGGGGTCGCATTCGTAACGTGACCCATCGAGCCATCATCATCCATCGCTTTATTTCCACTGTTGTCGAAGCAGCCCAGTTGGATGGAGCACAGAAGAAGGAACTGGAAAATCTGATCACGCTGGGCATCACGGCTCATATTTTCAACTCTGACACCATCATACTGAAAGATGGCTTCATTGTCAACATCATGGGATTGCACTACGTGGATGGTCATTTCGTTATCGATCCTAAACTGGTCAGTTACCAATTCTTCAAGCCTTCTAAAGTAACACATGTGGAAGAGGAAGACGATTCGCCCATGTCGGGTGTTTTGGGTGATGATGAAATGATGCCTAGCAGCACGTATCGTTATCAACCTGTTAACTTTGCTAAACAGTGGCTCAAGTTTTTGGCACGACTTGATGCTCGTATCAGCAGATATGGAGTTCCTCTCAATATGATTTGTATGGATGACACTTGAGTGTCTATCGCATCCTCATGAGGATGCAAGAAAGAATAATGGGTCAACTCTCCTGTTGAGACGTGTCAGTTGTGTCGTGACATCGGCGCCGCGCGGTTGGCCACCGTTTCGCACTCGCTGTTAATTGACGATGGACAAGGTTAAGTTCAGGGCGAGCAGTGGAAATGGGATCACGCAATTGGGGAATGAAGCTGCGCAGGATGGGACAGAAGTGGCGCAAATAATAGAAGAGGGCACCAATCGAGTAGACATCCAGAGCGGGTAAGATGACATTGATCGAGACAGCAAACAACTCGGGGGCTATATGCCGACACGAGGCAGAAGGTTCGATACGTTTAATTATAGATCCGACAGGATGACTGCTGCCAAAATCGGAGAGGCATGGCTGATCACCAAACATCAGAATGTTGTCGGCTTTCAGGTCCAAATGCACCCATCCTGCTTTGTGCAATCTTTCCACTTGCTCCAAGATGGAGAGAACCAGAGTAATGGGAATGTCGGAATGTGTCTTGAGGTATTGGCATAAGTTGTTGGTGGCCAGGGGCATAGTAAAATAGGCAAGACCTTCGTGTTCCATAGGACCGCGAATGGGACCATGTTCCCACAATTGGGAGCAGCGAGCAGCCTTGACTTCCACCCGCGCTCGGGCTATCGATGGTTGAATTTTCAAAGCCACATAGGTGTCCGTATCCAGATCGTAGGCGGAATGAACCGTACCAAAACGTCCCATCCCTAAAGGATCATCAATGGCAAAGATATGTCCCTCGATGCGGATAAAAGCAAAAGGGATGTAGAGAATGCCATCACCACCGCCGCCATCTTCGTGGCGATGATGGATGACAGACATTGGGGTGCCATCAATGGTAATGCTGAGAGGAATGTAAGGATCACATTGTTTGTCGATGGCGTCGCGAATGATGGGATCAAGTTGAAGGGTGTTGAAAAGTGGTGAAGAGCTCATTTGGGGTGCCCGAAATTACAACGCAGGAAACAATGCTTGACTGATATTTCTAACATCAACCTCACACAAAGCAATGGCTTCTGCAAGACGTTGGTGAAAAGGCTTCCGAACAGCAATGGGAATCAGTGATACCACAGGATTGGTAATCGTGGGCATGGCAATGATCCGAACGCCCCGCGCTAATAATGTTTGCACCTCGGGCAGTTTCATCACTGCATCCACCCGCGCCGCATCAATCTCCAGCTTGATCTTGACATGCGTGTCGGTGGGTGGAACGTAGGTCATAAGTTGTTCCGGTGTCAAGGTTACCTGTATCCGCCGCGGAATTTGCAGGGTGATGCGTTGTTCTGTCCACTTGAGACGCTCGGAAATGGGAGATCGGTCACAAGAAGATGATGGAGAAGACTCATGTGGGGTCTGTGGAGAATACAAGGTGAAGAGAGAAATGGTCTTGTCCTGTGTGTCCGCATAGCCATGCTGGATAGGAGTTCCTGTGTAGATGAGATTGGATTGGAGACGTTGGTAATCATGAATATGACCCGAAATACACAGAGGGGCTGTTTCCGGCCATGGATCACCTTCATGAGAAGTGATGGTATTCATCTTGGCTCCGTGAAATTCTTGGTGAGCCAGCACCACGTCCACGCCGTGCAGTTGATAATTCTCTGCGTCAGCGGCCCCCACTGTCGCGAGAGCTTCGCGGAAGCGTCCTGCTTCTACGTAGGGTGCCGCCACAAAGTGAAAGCCTTTCATCTCCAATCGTTGCACGGTATCAATGACGTGAGTGCGCGACCATTGCTTGAGAGGTCCAAAGACATGTTCGTCTGTCAAATACACTTTGTTATGGGGCCGGTCGTGGTTGCCAATCAAAATGATCAACGTGCAGTCAGGACCCATGCTGGCATGAAGTCCTTCCAGAAAAGCCTGCGCTCGGTGAAAGGGATGTAAATCCACCTTCTCGTGTTTGTGAAGAATATCACCCAAGACCACAATGACGTCAGGTGAGTTGCGCGAGATCAGAGTGCGCAGTTGGGTGTCCATGGCCGCTGTCTCCGCGCCGTTATCACCCTTGAAATGCGGATCGCCAATCGCTAACAGAGTCAACATTTCGCTTCGTCATGATGAAGCAAATCAATCACTTCTTCACTATCATGAGATCATGATGGTTTGAAATCAGAGGCTAACGTGGGATGTGCGTATATAAGCCAAAGACGGGCGTATTGAGCATCCCGATCTGGCGCTGTTGATAAGGCCAACTGTTGGAAATCCACCTCCAAATGGGCATATTTTTCATGGAGATGATCCCATCCTGCGACAAAGTTAAAGACAGTGAGACATGTGCCGGCACCACCTAAGGCAACACCCACGGGCCACCCAAAAATGCCACCCATGAGTCCTGCCGTAGTGCAAAGAAAGCCACTTAAGATTTTGAGCATCGCATCGAGCCAGAAAAACAAATAGCGCCGACGGCGGGATTTAGCAGCACTCTTGGAACAGTTGGTTGGAAAATCCATCGTCACAGCGGATGACGGTGCTTCTGTATCACATCTCACTGCAGATGAATGCAGCAACTGCGGTGCATAGTGATCATGACCCAACGACCGAATGGAGGGAAAGAAACGTCCAAAGATTAAGCAAGCCATTTTCAGGGATGGCAGAAGATCCACTGCTTTTGTGCCATCATGATGCAACACAGGAAACGCCATCATCATCGAAGCCATCATTTCAATGACACACATCACCATGTCAACACTTCTGATTCCAAGTCACCGTGATACGACCATCGACCACAAAACCATCCCACCGCTCCAACGTAATTGAGAGCGAGGCGCAAACCGATGCAGTGATTCCAGTGCTTGCATTCGCACCACCAGACGAAGAGTATTTCATAGCAAATGCAAAAGATGACAAAACTCAGCAAAGACCAACTGAAGGGACCAAAGATGAACCCAATGGCGAAGGCGCTGGCCAATTGAAGCTCATGTGGCATTTCATCATGAACAGGAACGTCGGACATTTGCACGGGCATTATTTCTGCATTTGAAATGGTCGTCTACCTCCACATATGTTTAGTCCTCAGTATGTGGTTATGGCCATCACCGTGGTTACTGTTGGTCTGGATGGCGATGAATTGCTATTCACGATGGCCTCTTGAGATGGTGCCGCTTGTGGAATCGCTACTGCTATCACTTGACATTATATGGGAAGACACATGGGGTTTGCAGTTGATTTTGATCTATCAAGTGTGGGCACAACTCGACAAACTGTGTTTCTGTTTCTTGACGTTACGCGTCGCCTTGCCACATTTGCCCTCCTGCTATTCTATCCTACAAAACCATCATATTAGTCCCCGATTTCTCTTCACCCTGGCCAGAGAATATGCAGGATGGTGAGATGAATCATGAAAATCCTCGTTCGCCGCCAATCTGCCACCGTCGTGGCGAAATTTGCCGTGGATACCCTCCACGAACACGATTCCGCGCCAACAGAAGACATTAATGAGTGGAACTTGTGAAGTAATAATTCCGCCATATGGCGGAATATGGCCTTTCAAGGTCACGGTGAGGAATGATGCAAGAAATGTGCGCCAAGCGTCAGACAACGAACATGAGCTTCAGTCTCCTGCCACACCTTGACAGTGTTCGATCTCCTCACCAGATATCAAAACGCTGCCAACCCATTCGAATTAGTCTTGTCAAAGATGATAGTATCGATCTCACCAGCACCCATCCGCGTTCCACAATCATGACGGATTATTCGCCACCCATTTCACCGCAATCATCGCTTCCATTTATTCTGCGTGCCAAACCAGCACGGGTTCATGCTGCCAACGTGTGTGATTTTACTGCCATTGATTTCCACTTGCCTCGTAATTTGAACGGGTACCTTTTGTGCCTGGATCTGGATAACGTTTTGATTTATGATATCGTTCCCCGTGAGGGTCCCGTGGATGTGCGTCCCGTGCGAGCGGCTCAAACCAGTGCCTATATCCAAGATTGGCTCGATCGAGGGGCCCATATTGTTTTGATCACAGGCAACACCTTCATGTGTGAGGCTACCAATCATCATCGACAACTCAGACTGCATATCATTCGCCAGAGTTTGGGTGTTGATTTCGCTCGGTTGTGTCCCTTTGCCACCGATTTGATCTTTACCAGCACACAGGATGAGAGCTATGCCTCCCTTGATGTTGCATTGAACGATTCGATGCACAGTGATGTGATCACCTCGAACCAATCTCACATGAGATATCATGCCGCCTATCGAACTTTGATTTGCAAAGACACTTTCTTCCGTCCAGGTGGCAAAGCCACCATCATCAAAGATTTACTCGTTAATATGCCTGCGATGTACCGCGGTGTGGTGTTGATCGACAACAGGTGTGATCACGTCAAAGAATTTATCCGAGATCCCGATTGGCCCATCGAGATTCGTGATGTACATGGCTTCCATATGACATGGTCATCCCGTCCGTCATGATCATTGTTGAGATGCCAATGTCTTTACCGCCGATTGAAAGATCGCTTCATTTCCACCACATTCTCATGAGAATGTGACTGGTCTATGCTAACCGCATCCAACTGCGGATAAACCACAAATAATGGTTGGTTTAATAGCCGTGGGATAAAACAATGAGTTGTTGGTCAATGAAGCTGTTCATCTTTGACAATTTTGTCTTCTCGAAATGGATCTCTTCTCACAGTTTTCTATGTCAGCCCTGATTGTGATCGCAATCATTGTGGCGGTCATACTGTGCGTGTGGTGGAGCAGTTCAACACAATCGAAATCTTGCCGAACCAAATCGAGTCGAGATGGCAGAGATGGAGAAGATGGATGCGATGGAGCGGATGGCAGAGATGGAGAAGATGGATCCACTGGCCCAACCGGACCTTCGGGTCCTATCGGAGCCACCGGCCCTGCAGGTCCTATTGGAACCACTGGCCCAGCCGGCGCTGTCGGTCCCACTGGTCCTCCTGGTCCTCCTATAGACAGATCTTTCGCCTCTGGAGAAGAGTCCTTCGGGGGAGCTATACTTCCCGCCACTACGAACACATCCTTGCCAGTGTTTATCAACAATAACGCGGATCGTCCCGTGGCCAATTTCACCATCAACGATTTTGGTGGTGACTATTTGTACACCGGTCTTTTGCCCGCCTCCTTTTCCGTCAGTTTCGGATTATCAGGACAAACCAGTTCACTCAGTATCCTCACAGTGTCACTGACCAAAAATGGAACAGCTGTCACGAGTGGCGTTAGTGAAACTTTTCCAGCGGCTGCCTCCGACGATGTTCGGGGTGTCAACATATCCTCTTTGATCAATTTAAGTCCTGGTGATACAGTGGGAGCTGCGGTCTTCAGTACAAATACCGTGACTTTTGATGGAACTTCCGTGATGTCGGTCCATCAAGTTTCTCCATGAGCGTTTTCACAGTCGTTACTTCTCCGAGGCACGAGTAGACCGGTCACATTCTCATGAGAATGTGACGAAGATGAGTGATACTGTGGCGAAATGCAATGAGGCATGTAGGTTCAATGTGACAGGGTCCGGTAGAGCGCTCGAACAGAACCACCACTAAAGGCATCCACTTGCCCATATTGCAACATCAGATTGCGAAGGGTGGTTTCACTGGCATTGGGTTGGTATTGATAACAAATCTCTAGGAGAGTGTCACGATGCAGGCGATATCCACAGATATCCAACAGACTCGTCTCAAATGCCTCCGCCACAATCAGCGAACTGGCATTGGTGAATTCGGGTGCCGTGAAGCGTTCCCACACAATGGGCAGAGTCATGGTGGCATAGTACTTATGGAAGAGATACAGACACACGTAGAAGCGCAGTTCCGTATCACCACGGGTGTGAAGTCGGCCCACCGTTGTGGATTCGTGTTCCGTTAAAGTGCTGTGACTCCACGACCATTCCAAGTAGCGATCGAAGAGATCGATGGCATGAAACATGATGCGATGCTTGTACCAGCTCATGCGACCTCGCGAGTTGTACAAATGGTTGGCCAGATTGATGACCCACTTGCGTTCTACACAGCTGATGATCTTGATCACGGGCAAGGCTGGAGCCATGGGTGGATATAGTCCACGCATCCCAGTCGTGTACGGATGTAACCACGCAAAGAAGGGATGCTCCAGAGCTTGACTGGCGGTGAGACGTTCGTGAGGATCCAATGCCAATAGCTTGCTCAACAAATCGGCCAGCTCTTCGAAGGTCCCTTGATCTTCTAAGAATTCGGTGATGCGAGCCGGAGATAGTTCCATGCGTTCAATGATGCTGGGCCGTCGAATGGGTGAAGCTTCCGGATAGATTTGACACGGCCGGCCCGCCGCAAAAAGTCGACTCACCACATCACGATCTGGTGCCACGGGCAAGCGTCCCAGAATGGCACTGAAGAGCATGTTGTTGTTATCAGTACAGTCACGGAGGAAGGCAAATCCCGAGAACATCTCGAAAATAACGCAACCCGCCGCCCACATATCGGCCGGGAAGCCGTAGGGAGCCCCACAGCAAATCTCGGGGCTGCGATACCATGAGGTGGTCACCGATGGCGTTGGAGGCGTTCCAGAAGGAACCACATGACTCATGCCAAAATCGCAGATCCGCAGGCGCGGTCCTTCCGCCGCGTCGAGCGATACCAATAAGTTGGGTGTCTTGAGATCCCGATGCGCCACACCTCGGGCATGCATCCACTCCAATCCAATCAGCAGTTGCAGCGACAGTAACTTGGCCATGTACATGGTATAATAGAGAGTCGTGGAACGAATTAACCTGGGCAGGGGTGTCGGCACATACTCCATCACGAAATGGACCGTGTCATCCATCATGCCTCGCTTCTCCTCATCCACAGGTGTCATGGGGCGTCCATCCCCTGTGAAGGGATTCTTGAAACAGACGCCCATCAACTCCACGATGAAAGGATGGCCTTTCAGCAGTGTTAACATGTCCAATTCCCGCACGTTGCCACACCATCGCGACGTCAGGTCCTTATAGTTGCGCTTGACGGCAACGACTGTCTCGACATCACCTTCTTTCTGTTCCGCCGTATAGACAGTCCCATACGTGCCTTCACCGACTTTTTCGCGACGGGTTAAGGTGGCCATGACGTTTAAGAGGGGCATGAAAGATTGGCAATCTGTCTTCAATCGTGAGCATCTAACGATAACATCTCAAAATTTGACAGCAAGACACCAACATCCGTGTCGATTTTGGCACAACTTTCAATGTATGCTATTACCAAACTACCATGCAAGCATGAACTCAGGATCGATGCATCAGTGGCTGTGGGCATGTTATTCAAATCCAAAGCCATGGCTTCCAGCAATCTCACATATTGTGCGGGACGTCGCGCTGGAGCAAAGCATTGCAAGATGGCCGGATCCATCAATTCCTTGTGCCAACCTGTCAATGGCATGTTAATTCCAGGATTGACCGGCAGCAGCCACCCCATTTGTGCATACAGACGACATAACACCACCAACATGACGGCATCATCCACACTGATTGTGTAGATATCGGCCAAGAGTGTGGCAATGTAGTTATTAGCCAGTTGTGTCGCCGCTGTCAGCGGAGGCAACGCGGCCACTACACTCGTCAACAGACGGCGACACCCATCGCGGATGAATCGATCCCGCGCCAATGCTCCCATGAAAGCTAATTCCCAGGGTCCCAAATGTTCGTAGAACGGAGTCACATGTTGAATGTGATGATAATGAGGATACATTTTGAGCTCGGGCAAGAAAATTCGGTCTTATGAACATCCACAGCGCCATCTCACGGTGGCATTTTGCATCATGACGAAATGCACGTGGATACCCCTCCACGAACGTGATTCCGCGTCAACGAGAGACATCGACGAGTGGGAGTTTTCCACTCCATATGGTGCTGAATGTGGCGAAAATGGCATTTTCGCCACATTACGACCAACATCAAAAATGAGAGCATCTCACATAACGAGTGAAGGAAAATGGTTCTCTTTACCGTTGTTGGCTTCAAGTACCGCCACATGACGCCTCGCGTTATGTTGACAACCAAAAGCATCACTTTGGAGCCAGAATCCACCAATGAAGTGGATCCTAATGCGGTCAAAGTTCTGTGCGACAATATCCACGTTGGATATGTGACCGCTGAGGAATGCTATGCCATACGCAAATTACTTCAAACCGTGCCCAAGTATACCATTTCGGTTGTGGCTATCTATGCGGCCAGTGCAAAGTGCAACTACCTTGCGGCGACGTGATTTGATGTCATCCATTTCCCATGGGAAATGGTTTTTGAAGCGATAAAATCCCCACGATTTATCGTGGTGATGACACAATTCGTGACCCGCGATGCGAAGCCGAATGCACGATTACGACAAGAAGAATGATGAAGACCAGAACCACCACTAGCACAATGACAACAATCAAAATAATGCGGTCTCGTCCATCGTTGTTGGGTTTGATGTCAGGAACGTCAATGGGATGTGGAGCCGTTGTGACCATCATGGTAGTCTGACCACCGCTTCCGGAATAAATGAGAGTCGCCACATTCTGATTAGTTACGGTCAAGGTAAAGCCGATTATATCGCCAATGGTGAAGATGGTATTCGGTGAGATGGAAATGCTTAGCGAGACGGGCACGAAATGCCGATTGACATCATGCACCGAAACGATGACCGAATTGGTGCCCAATGTCCGTTTGACCGTGGCATCAGTGTTAAAGAGTTGCAGGTCGACGGTAAAGGTGGCTTGAGCCGGTGCGGAACTGGAATCGATTTGTGTCTGGGCACTGATATAGAAAGTCACGGGAGCCACAATAGTAACATTGTCGCCCAGACTACCAGCAGGTGCGATGAGTTGGTTGCTGAGACTGCCATTGACAGCTTGGTTGAACATGAAATATGTACTTATGGTGTTGGGATTACCTGGAGCAAGGGTAAAGATATTCCCGGAACTGCCAATGGGAGCTCCAGCGTTGACGTAGAAGGTGGTGGTCGTCATGATCTTTTGTCTGCTGGATTAATCGTCACTTCATCCTCATGAGGATGAAGCAATCACGATGACACAAATTGTCACTGTGATGTGTAAGCGATGGGTCGCAATGGTCTGGAATCAGAGCTTGCGTGCATGACCAACACGATCAACAGGATCAGGATGATCAAGACCACCACGACGACGATGATAATGATGATCAGCCGTTCCTGTGAATCGACAGGTTTGGGTTGGGAGGGAATATCGATAGGCCGAACAGGGGGTGGGATGTAAATGGGTTGCACCGGAGTCACAGTGGTGGGAGTCGTCGTGACCGTCAAGATGGTGTTAAAACCAGCACCACCATACAACATGGCGCCGGCGTTAGTGGTGACGCACGTCACCTGACATCCAATCATGTCGGATGAAGTGAAGACCATACTGGATGGCACTTGGAGTGTGATGGGAGTCGATATGTTTCGGAGATTGCTTGATGTTATGGGAATGTTGACCGTCGTGCTGGCAATTTGCTGCTTGATCGTGCCACCCGGATTGAAGAGCACCAGGTTGACGATTAAAGCCACATTGCCCGAATTACCTGAGTTGATGAGCTCAGCTTGACCTGTAACATTCAAAACAACGGGTTGGGAGATCCGGACATTGTTGGGCAAACTGCCGGCAGATCCGATCAAGAGAGCATAAGCACTGCCGGCAGTGCGGAGTTGCAAAAAGATGCCGCCTGGCAAGTTGGCGTTACCAACAACGAGGGGAAACATGTTAAGTCCCAATGAGACATTAGGGTTGACATAGAAAGTGGTTGTGGTCGTCATGATCGCTCTTTGGACTTGTGGAATTTACCCAATCAGATATCCAAATGCGATTGACACCACATTTAGGATATCATCGAGATGCGGCCTCATGGCGAGGAACCTCGATGGCAAACCACACAATTACCAATATCACCATGATCAGGACCACCAGCACCAGAACAATGATGTATGGCTTGTACTTGTCGATGAAGGGAGGTGCACCTCCCGGAAGCACGTTAGCGGGGACCACATTGCCACCGCCATTGGAAATAACATTGATGGTCATGGTCATTTGAGTAGTCCCACCCGTGTATCCAAGAACGGTTGCATCACTATTCACGGTCAGAGTGAACCCAATGATATCGGTAGCATGAAACACAGTCGTCGATGCCACTGGCACAATAATGGTGATGGTCTGAGTTTGTGGAGTCGGATTTCGAAAGGCTACATTGGCCGAACCATTCCCCAAAGTCGATTTGATCGTCCCATCGGCGTTATATAGATTGACCGTAGCCCGATACGTCGCCGCACCTGCATAAATGGGTGCCAAGCCCTGAAATCCAGCCTGCAGCGACAGAACTATCGAATTGATGATGTTGACGCCAGATCCCAAGCTACCCGCCGCCGCGATAGCCGTCATGGTGGTTGTGCCGCTATTGCGAATTTGGTACGCCGTCATGACAGGGTTGCTTGGCAGGGTGGTCAAGGGATACACATTTGTGGTCAGAGGTGATTGCCCTTGGACATAGTAAATGATTTGACGTGTCATGTCTTTTGCCCAGGTGGGAATTTCAACTCACATGACGGTTCGACGGGGAGTCGCTACAAGGACGGGCCGGCGGGAATCCGAAGCAACGTGAACCACCACAATGATCAAAATCAAAACCACCAGGGCTACGACAACAGCAAGAACCACGATTAGAATGGTGCGATCCCGTTTCGTTTCCGAGGGTATGTCGATGGGACGTGTGGGGACGTGAATTGGATGGAGAGGCATGGTGGTTACCATCATGTTGGTCGAAGCGCCGGGTGTTGAATAAAAAGAGGCATCCGTGTTGTTGCATTGAACCTGCATTTCAAATCCCACTATGTCCGTGGATGTGAAGATGGTCGCAGATGGCACCGTGAGTCTAAATTGTGCATTGTAAGTGGGTTGCGCCGTTATCCACGTGTTGCTGGTGGCGGTCGCAATGATGGGTCCGGGAGTGTGATCGGCATTGTAAAAACGAAGGTTGATGGTAATGGTGACGACGAACGCAAAAGCACCACCACTGGTACGCGATCCCGAGAAGTTGACGTTAACAATGACGGGAGCTGAAATTGTCACAGGAGCACCGATAGCACCCATTGGTGCTATCATATCGGCACTACCACTGCCTTGAGCATTTGATACATTTAAGAATGGATTTGCATCCACAACACTGGTCATGGTGAGCGGAAAGATATTTGTGCCAAGGGACGCGGCACCGTTGACATAGAAAGTAGTGCTCGTTGTCATGCTAATCTTTCTCTGTGCAATTTATTACATGCAACATTGCCCACGCACGGGACCGTTCACATGTGAACGGTCCCGTGATGTGATTCATCGGACCGGCACGACCACGACATGGGGCTTCCGTGTCAGCCACACAATCAAAATCACCAATACCACTAAGAACACAACGACGGCAGCCACGATCAGTAAAATGGTCCAGATTTTGCGATCAGGAGTGGGTTTGATCGGGACAGCATTATAGACAGGTCGAGGTGGTGGGGTCATGAAAGGCTGAGATGGCTGCGGCGCTGAAGGGAATGGTTGCGCCGCAGGAGGCTGTGGCACAGATGGAGTGGCTAAAATGTTGCGGGCGTGATCCGCAATCGTGTTGGTGGCTTGAACCAAATTGTTGGAAGTTGTGAGTTGCTTGGTCACATGCGCCGCCGCCGCATCGATTTCCGCAGCTGTGGCCGCGTCAACAGCACGACCCGTCCGATTGGCGATGGCATGCGCCTGCATTTGGAGATCAAAGATGGGTTCTGCATTGGCACGCAGGGTGGCGTCGGCAGCTTTGACTTGGTCGATCACGGCCAGTGTGTTGTTGGCGCCTGCCACCGCTGTCGCTCGATGCATGTTGGTCATAGCACCATCGGCCATGGGGAGATAATCCATAGCCGAATCACGAGCCGATGTAGCCGTCGCAATTAACTCGGTGGCTGTGACATAGATATGCATGACGTTGACACTGTCTTGATCTGATCTAGCCTTGATCATCGCCGCTTGATTGGCAATCATATCGAGCGCTGAATTAATACACCCATGGGTCGGGGGTGCTGGCGGTGGCATATTCCCAAAATAGGTGTCGATAGGTACAAATTGTCCGTGTGACTCCAACTGGAGGGGTGGTCGATGCCCGGGAGGAGTCATTCGCAATATGTTGAGACTGTCCGGGGGCAGCGCAAAGACAATGGTATCAAATCGAGCCTTGATGTTGTTGTTCACCGTGGGAAAATCTCGTAACGTGGTGGCGATGATTCGATTGACATAAGTGGCGAAGGCCGATACCAAACCTTCCCTATTGTCGGTATATTGAGAAATGGGAATGGCGGCAGTGGCACTGGTGTGCACGTATCCCGTCAAATCACTGTTGGAAGGATACATATAACCAGCCGCATGGGGCGACAAATTGTTTTTGGGCAGAGCCGCTTGATTAGTGTTATCAATGAAATGCAAGATGCTGGGACTGGACGACCAGCAGCTAATACGATTACATGGTTCGGTGAAAACATACCATACCTGCTGCGCCCCTGACCCCCACGCCTGAATGATTCGCTGGCGCCACGATGCGGGGGTGTAGAGATATTGGATCACGCTCTGCACAGGTGGAAACTGGTCCATTTGGGAAAGTCGGTAAAACTCACCACAGATCTTGTCATGAGATTAGCGTCATATCCTCGTGAGGACATGATGGATCAAGTCACGCTCATACGTAACAACTGTCGGACGGTGCGATGGGTGGGCAAGTAGAAATTGGGTGGAGCAAATTCATTGAGATAAGTGGCAATGGGACGACTTAACTGCGGCATGCATGGACGATCCGTCGGTTCCGCTAGCAACCATAAGATGTCGGTACGACTCAATGGCAGCAACGATCGCACCTCCGATCGATCGTTACATCGAGCGAAGTACTTCAGCATGATGTCGATGGCGGAATAGTGACGTGTCAGAGCAATCAAATAGATACGTTGAAACTGCCCCAGGATGTGACCATGGGGTCCTTCAATGTAAGCGATAATAGTGCCTCGATCATCCGCATGAGGAAATAACCCCAATGATTCTTCACTCGTTTCGCGCCACGCTGTTGCTTCCGGCGTTTCTCCATACTCACATTGACCGGCCAGTTCGGTAATCTCAAGGTAAGTGGCATCCAACCCAAAGAGATATTTGGTGATGCCATCATCAAGGTCGACAAAAGACAGAATTGTGCCACAACGGGCCAGTGGACGCGACGCCATTTGCAAGGGTCGTTTTCATCATTTTGTTCTCCGCGCGGACCTCAATTTGTTGCCATCGTCTCGACTTGGCATTCTGAAATGAGCGTCGAAGTGATTTTACGTCGCAACCATGATGAAACCTCAAATGGCAGCTATCTGGATCGCAAAGAAGTACGGCGCTGAATGTGTCACTGCGGATGGTGGCCTGACTGCCCAAGGCTTGGCGCATTTGGAAGCCGCTCTGAGTTCGATGCGCGCACCCATGCCGTGGGATTGTGAGATGATGGTGACATCAACTGAGCAATCCCTTTCCAAGGCGTACACCATGTTTCCCATCACCGACCCCCTCGCCTGGAAGTTCTACTGTCAACAAGTGGCCCAAATGTGGAATGCCAACGAGGTCAAGTTCGCTGATGACAGACGGCAGTTTGCATCTCTTTCGCCGCGATATCGGGAATTGGTGGGCGATCTCCTGGGCTTCTTTGCTCCGGGCGATGGTCTTGTCTCGATGCAAGTCTTGCGGTACATCAAGGAATGCACCACGTACGCGCAGATGATGTTTCTCATTGCTCAGCTCTTTATTGAGGCGGTCCATTCGGAGGGTTATGGCATGGCCATCGTCTCCCTTTTTGAGGATCCCGTAGAGCAGAAGGCTATCTTTGATAGTGTCGACGAACTACCTTGTGTCAAGGCCAAGGCCGCCTTCATTTTGAAGTACAACAATTCCGATCTATCGGCGGGTCTCCGGTATATTGCCGGCGCTGCTTCGGAGGGCGTCTTCTTCGTGGGTCTTTTCGCCATCATCTTCGCTCTGCGAACAAAGGGCATCATGAAGGCGTTCGTCTTCCTCAACGAACAAGTCTCCAAAGACGAGACGTTGCATCGCGATTTCAACGCGGCCCAAGCCCGTGTTCTGGGTGGCTTCACATATGAGGAAGCCGTCGCTGTCTTGACGGAAGCGGTCGACATTGAAGTGGCCCATCTGAGTTACATTCTCCGTCATCCTCTCGACACTGCGGAAGCTGATGCCGCCATGGGTCTCACCATCGACAATCTGACCCTCTTTGTCAAAGGTCTTGCCGATCAAATTCTGGTCTTGGCGGGCCTGCCCACCCATTTCAAAGTGTCAATGGAATTGCCGTGGATGCGTGATCTGGCACTGGGCAAGAAGACCAATTTCTACGAAGGCACCGTCGCCGATTACAAACACCATAGTGTCGGCACATCCATCGACTGGCGCACGCGTGCGGGTCTTGATGATGCGGCGCCGGTCAACGCCGTCGCCAATCCTGATGACGTCGAGTTTTGATCACCATTCATCCTCATGAGGATGAATTTTGCCATATTTGGCTCATGGCATCACTCATTGATAGGGTAGAATCCACTGTCAAATATCTCTTATCTGCGCGGAATCGTGTTCGTGGGGGAGTATCCACGATTCAAATATGCTCTGGCGGTAGAGAATTTCACAAGTCGATGCAAAATTGGAGCTTGATCTGGGAAGCACTTGATGAAATTATCGCAAAACGGTGCATCTCCAGCATCGTTTGTCGTCATGACGACAAACTAAAGAATTGTAAGGCTCATTCATGCAGGTTAGCGCCAAATAAGAGGTTCGTATTTCATCGCAGGAAGACGGACGCCTGTCACGTTAGCCTTGTTAAGAGGAGGGTAGTAAACTGGAGCGGGGACGGGAATCCTTCCCGTCATGATGCCGAGCTTACGTTGTTCAAATAGCGTGTAAAATGGCTTCGAGCATGTTGCTGTGTCGGGACAGTTTGTGTCAATAAATGTGGTAATCTCATCGGGAGTCAGGCCACAATTGACAGCCATTTTGGCGAGACGATCGCCACTATGAATTGGATGGCGTGACTCCTCTCCCAACTTCGCCGTGCAAAAGATGGGATTTTGCGGTTCGATGGGTGGCCATGCGTGTGTGTCCTTCAGGCGCTCATCATTAATCTTTTCACGAGTTGCGTACATCTTCACATACTCAATCAGATCAGGGCGCTCACATTGCTCGATGATGGTCTTAAGTGCAGGACCATCTTTCTCGAGGACCCAGATACCCGTTAGACGATCTGTTGCATCGATTCTAACAGGATGGTGAAAGATGACTTCGGGAGTGGGATAACCTCGAGGGAATTTTACCATTAAATTCAACCAGCCATCGATGGTTGGTTGAGACCATGTCATGTCCAAAATGTGACCCCAGTTGTCTTCCAGGTTAATGTGAAAGTCGCCCCGATCAAGGAGTGATGGACTGAAGGTAAAGAAAGTTGACCGAGAAAGATAAGTTATCCGCCTCCCGGCAAGATATGGCATCATGTAGACTCCGTTAAATTGACCACGTTCCGTCCACTCGGGATGAGCGACTTGATCGAGAGTCAAAGATGGGATGATCGATCCCGATGTCAAAATTTTTCTCACCGAATCGGGAGACTCTACTGCGTGGGTGAGACAAACGATGGGTCGATAGTCTTTCGGAATAAGGAGTCGTGGCGCTAGTTGCGATGCCGCCATGATGGCTTCCGAGAAATTGGGTGCGGTGACGTATTCCACTCCGGCTGGTGTCAATAATCCGTCGGCATGGAGAAATAAGAGAGCGGCTTTTCGCTTATCAACAAGCTCTTCACAGGCCCAGTCTTTTGTCGCAAGATACGCATCCAACTCCCCTGGAGTGTAGGCCAAAATGTCCTGGAGTGAGTACAGGTGTTGCGTCATTTATGGAAGGTGACATTTAATTCACCAGCTCAATCAAAGGAAACTCTCATCAGAACGCAGCATGTTTGCGGATCTTCATGAAGATCCAAGCCATCACATATTGCGGGACTCTGAAATGCTTGAGCAGCTCTTAATCTTCGGTCTTGTCACCATTGTGGTGGTGGCCATCATTGCCATCGTCATCTATCACTATGAACAACCCAACGGTGCCAGCTTCAATCCATCTACCATCAGCTCACAATTGGAGTTGACGTCACCTTGGTACTGGGTCACCAAAGCTGGTGTTGCCGCCACGGCAGTTAATTTCCTCTCCCCCGAGATGGTGCTGGCCACTTTTCCCGAGGGTATTTACACACTGGATATTGCCTATGGTCAAATCACTGGTGGCACCTTCCAAGGGGAGCCCATCGCGGGTCGCGATCTGATCGCCTTCGCTTTGGTGGGTTCAGCTCCTTTGGGTGGGCCATGTGGACCCTATGTTTTCTCTTCACCTTCAGCGAGACGAGCTCCTTTCGTCAGCATGTCGGCCTTGCAAAATTGTGGCCAGCCCGGCAGTTTGTGTCATCAAGTACCCGACCGAGAAGGTTGTATTGATGATGATGAATTGTATGCGCAGTACGTCATTCATGGTTGTGCTGGTCAACAAAACTTCGGTCTGGCCACCGGATCGGATTGTCGTGATGTGGGGGGCAACCTGGTGCCACCCCAAACTGCCACCAGATTTTATGATATGTGTCAACCAGGAGTCACCCCATCCGCCATCTCCCATCAAGTTTCCCAAACACCTTTCTGCAAAGCCAATATTTCCTTCATTCGTCAGGGTACCACATGTTTGGTGGCACCGCCATACACCATTAACGCAGCCGGCATTTATCACGCTCTGGGTCCCATTACTTTTGCTGGGTGCTCCGCTTCGGTTCAGAGCCCCGATGGATGGCCTTCGCAAATTTGGCGGTTATGGTTTGCCGATTGGAATGGCAGCACCATGATTGGCAATTACAATGGACCTTTTGTTCGAGTCTATCACCGTGGGTCAGGCCAAGTGTTGGCCCCGCAACTGACCATTGCCGGCGCGGTGATTCCAGGACCCCCTGTGTTAGTGCCCTCGGACGTGGCGCCCAGCAATGGTTATTGTTGGTTCATCAACCCGTCTCTTCGGCAATTGGTGCCAGGACCTGGCACTCCTCCGTCTATTGGTGCTGTTTTACCTCAACTTGTCTATATCTTCAATCCCGATATCCTTCCCAAGACCATCACCTACGAATGGTTTGTCACCTTTCCACAATTCGCGTTGCTCAACATCAACAACACGGCCACGGTCGGTCCGGCCATTGTCTACAACTCCAATGATAACTCAGGACCCAGTCCAACTCCATCGGAACTGGCACACGCCAACACGGTTATGACAATCCCATTAAGTTTGGTGGCGATGATGCCAAATCCGTGAAACCATGCCCTACGAGAAAAGATGAAGGCGTTACTCTTTTGTCGATGTCAATGACATATGTTGACGACGAGGTTTTAATGATTTTCTTTTCCAGTCCCTTCAAATGTCTGGACTTCAAGATCTCTCACCCGTTTTGCCGATGTCGGTTAGTGGGGCCGTGGCATCGGGTGGTGCGCCCTCGTACGCGGGTCTCTTTTCACAACGTAGCTTGTGGGTCTACGTTGTGCTCGCTATCGTGCTGGTGGTGATTCTCGCTTGGCTCGCCAAGGACTTCAAGTGTGTCTTTGCATCCTTGAACCTGCCATCATGGGGTGATAACCCGACGGTGGCGGCCATTCTCATTGTTGTCTCGCTCTTCATCGCCGCGTACTGTGCCTTCATGGGGCATGCCTCGGCGTTCGATGCCAACAGCAAGTACATGATCATGCTGGCCTTTGGGGCCATCGTGGTCCTGTACATCGTGGTCTTCTACCTGTTCTTCCGCAAGGGTAACTTCACGGGTGCCTTCTACACGTCGCTTCTGCTCCTGGTGGCGGCTCTCTTCCTCCTCTACACGTGCTGGCGCACGTCAAAGGCGGCCGCTTATGGCGTCATCCCTCTCGTCGTTGTGGCGGCCCTGCAGTCATGGTGGCTGTGGAAAGTTTCCACGGATAACGCCAGCGGTAGCTTCGGCGGTGCTGGGTCTATGAGCTGGAGTGGCTTCGGCTCTCGCAGCGCCTCCTGCCGCAAGGGCCAGCAGCAGGTGCAGTCGTTCAGCCACCAGTCGGGTGGTCGCCAGAGTCAGCAGCAGCAGTCCGGAACCCGTCAGTCGGGTGATCATCAGTCAGGCGGTCGCCACGGCTCTGATGAGCACAGTCGTCGCGGCTCGGGCGGCCGTGGCTCCGGTGGTCGCGGCTCGGGCGGCTGGCGTGCGTCGGCCTCGGACTCCGATCCCACGCCCCCGGTTGTGGTTGTGTAAAGGACATGATGTGATGCTGGCCAATGGTGAAGTATGGGCTTCCATATCAGCACATGCGTCATCCAATGGTGAAATATGAGCTTCTAATATCATTCATCCTCATGGGGATGAAAATGGTGCAGCATTATCTCAGATTGGCAATTTCGCCTCATCAATGATTATATCGATAGGAATATCTCCACTCATCGATGTCTCTCGTTGGCGCGGAATCGTGTTCGTGGAGGGGTATCCACGAACATTTTGAATGAGCGCAGCGCTTCGCGCGGCATCATCGTCTTAAGACGAACCACATCGCCATAACGATGTGGTGGCGACAATCTGGGTTAAAAGATTTTCACAAGTCGTCACCATCTTGAGACGGCAGAGCTTATTGCCAGATGATGAAATACGGTGTCATCACATTGTCATGACAATGTGATTGGTCTAGCCGTAATCAGATGGACCGTGACGAAATGTCATTGGTACCGAACCCAAAGTTGACGTCCGCGAAAGGATCGTGGTAATTGCAAAACTTCTACATCAGCACCGGTTGAGTGATGAATGTAGACGGATTCATCCTCGCAAGAAAACGACGAATCGCCGAGAGGGCGCGTGCTCCACGCCCCGGTGTGAGCACCTTTGTTAGTGATATGAGTCGGTGTGAAGTTGAGGGTCGCCGTGTGATTCAGCGGCAAGGTGACAAAATTAGGGTCAGTAGGTTCCGTCCAATAACGATAGGGTCGTGTTCCCGAATATAAGTAGATCTTATCGGGAGCGATGATGGAATCGGTAGAATAAGCGAAGAGAGTGCATCGTTGCAGCGGATCATAAACGGGCGCATCCCGCGAGGTCACTCGCATGGGCGAGGTGACGAGACGGCATCGTTGTCCATCATGGGAGACACCGAGGCACTGAGGATCTTGATCACACAGCGCCAAACACGACTGAGGATCCGCATATCCATCGCCGTTAACATAGAGTTGAGCTCCACCCGCAGTGGGTGTCATATCCATGGTGAAACTTTTGGATGAGTTGGCCACACAGAAGGTCTGTGTGGAATGACGCTGATAAGTACAGCTAGGTCCATAGAAGCCGGGACGACATCGGCAACGGCTAATGCTACCGTCCCAAATACCCGAATCGGGATGGCATAATTCTTCTGTTTGTATGTCGCTGGCATCAATGGCCATTGTCATGGATGTTGTGATGGGAGTGTTGTTGCTGGGGCTATTGATAGGGATGTTATCTCCTCCGCTGGAGGTGCCCGACATGTTATTGATGTCATCAGAGCGAATCTTGCTGGCATAAAGTCGACGGAGTAACTTCCACACAATCCAAACAAAGAGGATGGTGAAGAAGATGACCAGCATGCAAATCACGATTTGCATGCGACTCTCATCTTTATCACTGAGAACCAGTCCATAACCATTGACGGTGTAGGAATGATGGGGGACGATGGGCCGCGGATCGAAAGGCGTCACCACTTGACTGGGAAAATCGGTCTCAATCGTGGGCTGCTCAAAAAATGTTGGTTCGACGCTGATGGGAACCTCTCCCGGAATCATGGGTGCCACAAATTGGAGAGGTGGTGAAAGAATCGCCACAGGCGGTACTGTTATTGGCTGCGGTGATAGTTCGGGTACGGAAATGGTGGGTTCCGGGACGGTGAAGGTGGGTCCAGGAACGGTGAAGATGGTGGGTTCCGGCACGGTGAAAGTGGGTCCGGGCACGGTGAAGATGGTAGGTTCGGGTACCACTGGTGCAACCACTGAGATGGGCACAATTGTGGGTGGCGGTGCCATCATCACGGGTGATGGCATCATGACGGGTGCGGGTGTTGTCACGGGGATGGGTGCGAATAGCCCATCAAGATTGAGAGCGCTGGAAGACGGGGCAGCGGATAGCATTTAACGAGAGGGAAATTTATGTCGGCAACATGACGACTCGAGTTGGTACCATGTCCACAATTCGAATTAACTCAGATCGACAATTTCGGATGGTGTGAGACAGTAAATTGGCAGTGTCCGTCTCCATGCGCGAAAGAATACTTGCCATACCCGCTCCATCGAGAAAGTGGCCGACTCGGATTTGCACGTCATATGTCATTTGCTGAGATGTTGCGGGATTCGCGGTTAGTTGGATGATATGATTTTCAACAGTGTCCACTTCTTGTAGGACGGCTTTTAAATCAAGGACCGTATTGAAACATTGTTGTGCATGTGTGTTGAGTTGAGTCCAGACATGCAATCCCGAAATGAAGGTGAAGACGGCCGAAGCGGCTGTGACATTATTTTGCACGATGGGTGGCATCCAACCGTTTGCGGCGGAGGCGGTCAAAATTGTGATGACGCCGAGACTCGATTGCAGACATTTGACAACAAGGAGACATTTCCGCCACATGACAGTGAGACGTTCATGATGACGAATCTGAGCGCTGACAAAGGTCCGAAGTTCGTTCATCTCATTGCTAATGTGTGCGGGAATTTCATGTGCAGGAGTCTGCGGATGTGTCATTTCCACAGCAGGCACATGTCGCTATGTAAATGAAAACAAAGATGTGTCACGCAACCATAAAAATGACACAAGTTATCGAGATCGCATCGCCATGGTTTGAGTACATCAGGGACGGTTCCAAGACCATTGAGGGTCGCAAAGGCACGCCACAATGGAAGGCCCTTCGAAAAGGTGATTGGCTGCATGTGGTGCAGAAGGGTGGTTCGGACGATTTCCACGTGGAGATTACGGAAATTGTGGAATATCCTTCGCTTGAAGCGTGTTTGAAGCGCGTCAATCTCCCCATGTTATTGCCCGGAATAACTTCTTATGAAGATGCCTATGCAGTCTACTTGGGCTATTCAACGCAGGCCGAACTCAACGCCAACACCTTTCTTGCCCTTCACATCCAGAAACTGTGAAGGTTCATCCTCATGAGGATGAACTTCAGCGGATCAAAAAGGAGATCGGTTGATTTGATTGTCGCCGGCCCGCGGCAAGACGACCTGATCAATTCGAGGCACCCGACCACGATGAATGAAGCCGCGCAAACGAACCAGTTGTTCATTTGTCAACTCATACCAATCATTGACGTTGAAATTGTCCAGATGACGTTGCTCAGCTAGCTGAGCAATCTCCAGCATCAGTCGCTCGTTTTCCGCTCGGGCCGCGTCTTCCGCAAGTTTGCGTGCTTGAATGCCGGCCAAAATGGCGTCCGTTACGGTGGGTCCGGCCAACGGTGCGCGACACATGGGGCATGTGTCTTTGGGCAAACCCGGCAAACAGGCACCGCAGACATGATGAGTGCAGGCCAGAGTATCGGTTGTGCCATCGGCGCAGACACAACAAGTGGTGGGACTACCCACAGGCGATGGGCCAACTCGAGGCGGTCGTGGAGCTCCGAAAACGCCCGGACTGGCGGGAGGCAGAAAGCCAGGCGGACTGGGAACCAGCACCAATGGCAAATTGGGTTCGGGGAGCCCTGGCATGAAAATACCCCTTATAGCTCGGTTGGCCGGCAATGGCGCTACCTCAAGAGGTGGCATATCACGAGCTGGTGAATCAAACATGGGCGAGCCAACAGGGGTGGGACGAAAGGGTGCCTCCGGTACCGGCGGCGGTCCCATCATTGTGAAAAAGTCGTTCAAGGCTTCAGCCAAAGCGCCCGCGGGTGCTGGCAAACCCGGCGATGGGAGTCGAGGTGCCGGCATGATCGCACGGCCGGGTGTTCGCACGGGACTTGGAACCATTGGCCGTGGGGATGGCGCGAATCCCGGCGCGCCCGGAAGAGGCGGGGATGGCATTCGAGGTGGCGTCACAAGACGAGGTGGTATTGCAGCGGGAAGACCATATGGCGGTGGCAAACCAGGAGGCGTGGGCAGATGAGGTGGTGTTCGAGGTGATGGCGCGCGAGGTGGGGTGACGACACGAGGCGCTGCGGGAATGGGTAGTACCGCGGCTTGGATTGGAGGCGGCGTGCGTGCCGGCGGCTGTCGATGCGCGTGGGCGGTATGTGGGGGCTGTCGCAAGTCCCTCGGAATAACTGGCGGTGGTAGCCCCGTTCGAGGTATGCGGTGGGCGGTGCCACCGCGGGGTGTTCCTCCGGGGATAACACCTGGAATAGGAACAGTATCGGGTATGGTGCGTAAGCCGGTTACACCACCCACTGCAGTGCCGGTGAGAATCGCGATTCGAGGTGCTGCACCCGGCAGCAAACCGGCGGGTATCACGGGCGGGGGCAAAGCAGTTGGCATTTGCCGGGGTAGACCGACGATTCGACCCGTCGCAGCGGGAGCTCGACCCGGCAACATAGCTGCTGCTGGCAGTGGTCCTGTCGGAGGCTGGACCGGCAACGCCGCGAAAGTTGGCCCGTGAGGTGGTGCCACCGGTTGTTCTCGAAAAGCTCGCAGAGTCACGTTGAGTTCATCTGGGGTAATGACCAATGTGTCGTCACCCGTCATTTGAATTGCACGGCCGCCGTGCAGAGCGCAGAGAGCCGGTTGAAATCGGACGGCAAAGGCAAGTCGTCCACACACGGTGCATGTGACTACGGCATAACGGGTTTCCATTTGCATTCGGGTAAATATCCGGTCAGAAAAACAATCAACCTGGCTCTGCAAATGGCGGAACATTCCAAACATTTCTTGGGTCTCGAAGGTGAGCGTAGTCGAGGATCCAAATCTCGAGTCGTCAAGGGTTATGCGTATGGCAATCGACATCGCGACACAACAGGAAGCCACATTCCTCTGATGACACTTGACAAAGAACTCAAGCGCTATGAAAGTGTCAACGCCGATTTGCGACGGTATTTTAAGGACAGTGTCGCCACAATGGAAAATCTTAAGTCACTCAGCATGCGCTATGTGGCGTGTGCTCTGGTCTGGATCAGCAACTATCAAACGGGAGGTCGTCTCTTGACCTTGGAGGACATCACACCGGAGATTTTTGGACGAACCAATATTATCACAATTCGAGCTCTCATAATTTGCACCGGGCGTCCCCAAGAAGCTTTGACAATGAGCGACTTTGAAGAACTCTTCACCTATATCTACACCGTATTACTGCATCGAAATTCCGAGGTTCCCGCCGATCTGCTCGCGTCGGTGCCCGGATCACCTGTTGAATCGGTCTCTGATGAAATGGAACCACCTATGCTATCACCGCCCGCTCCACCTGTCGCGCAAGTTATTCCATTACACCAGGCACCACTGGGAGCGGGTTCTGCTGCAGGGAGGCCGGTGGTGCGTTTCGACATTCCGGGACGCGCGACGAGAATTGGCTCGCCCGCAGTCTCAACAATCCCATCGCGAGGCCTTCCACCGGCTCAATGATGGGTTTTCTACACCCCTCAAATGTTGCCCCCACCCACACGTTATGCTTTACTTCTTGTTTTTGAATATCGACGCAGTGCCATGCGCGCCGATGTACCCAACCCTTTGTTATCAATGAGTGTTGATTTGGCCATCGCATGGAATTTGTGCATCAACCGTTTCCACATTCCACGTCGCAACATCACTGTGGTGACGGATCTTCGCGGCGGTCCTGCCACTATGTTTCCGTGGGAACCACTGCACTGTGATGATTGCAATCCGCGCGTTCGACAATTGTCCTGTCCCGACGCTCGTGCTATTGCCCGCGAGATTGCACAATTCACCGAACACACCGTGAGAGGAGTTCGGGAAGTCTCCAAAGGTGATGTGCCTGTGGATGAAGTCTTCGTCTACATATCGTGTCATGGAGCCCAAATTCCAACGCCGCATGGCGATGACGATACCGCTTTAATCTTCACCAATTCGGAAGGCACCAGCCGTCGCTACTTACGATCCAGTGATATTTTTCGCCTGCTCTTTGGCAACATGCACATTGAGGCGGACGGACACATGGTGGTGCCCATCGCCGTCCGTCGAATGATCTCTAGCCCCGGCGGTCGGCCTTATCCTCAATTCAGTGATGATTCCGTGGAATTTCGACTCTTACCCCGTGCGGATGGTGATGAACATCGTGTTTCCCGGGGTTTACCGCGTGAAACGCGTATGTTGGTGTTGATGGATGCGTGTCACTCATGCAGCATGACTCACTTCGAATATCGTTTCGATGCCGCCACTCGGGAAATGGTGATGACACGAGAACCCGACACCAATCCAACTCCATTGTGTGTCTGCTTGTCGGCGGCGCAAGATACATGCGTTGCACCCAGCACTTCATACGGTAGTGCTTTCACTCGGTATATGCATTCGATTTTGATGGCACGTCATGCCCCGACCACGTTGGCGCAAATGCACGGCCTTATCTATGATCGACTGCCCGAGATTCTCAGACGCTGTCAACCAGCTCTCACCGCCACCACACCCCACGCTCATGATATCCTGCCTCTGTTGATGCCAGTTCCACTACCCATAGATCCAGGGTGCCATTGTCATTTGTGTGATTCCCATCATCGATGCTCTCACAGCACTTAAATTGCCATACTTCATTATCCATCGTCATGACGATGAAGTTATGTTGCTGAGAACATTGCGGAAATGGCCAGATCGATTGTAATTTGATTAATCGATGCCGCTATCTTTTCTTGCGGCTCGTCAGAAGTCTGAATGACTATCTCTCGTGGTAGTGGCAATCACCGCGTCATGATCTGGATTGAGACATCGACGTGTTGACATTTGCTGAAGATGCCAAACATCACTGTGTTCATTCAAACAAAACGCCATTTTTCAACACATCATATCATGTTGATAGCATGATCAAGACTCGATATGATCACTCATTAGCCCGGAATCATCATCGTGGATCTCCCTCCACGATGCGATTTGGATGAATTCAGGTGGTAGCCAGTGCAACATCTCGTCATATTCTCATGAGAATATGATCAGTGTGCCATTGCGGAATAACCACCAAAGAGAGACGAGCTCGTCGCAGGCATGTAACTTGTAACGGAGATCGGGAGTTTCAACGGACGATTGGTGTCACCAAGAAATGGTGATGACGTATTTTCTGAGATGGCGGGAGATACCACGATCGTACCGCCGGGAGTGGGCCGAACTAAGAGCATCCATAATACCATGATCACCACCAATACGGCCACCAAAATGGCCAGCACCAACCAATTGTGTCGAGTTGTGGCGGCCAATTTATTAGCAGCATCTTCGGCCTGGATCTGTGCGAAAGGATTGTAATTTGCTTGGGAAGAGCAGGGGACTCGTGTGGCGTTGGTGATGACACCGTTGGCGTTCTTGGTGGTGGCATAACAAGCCGCCCCACCGATTCCGCCATTGCCACATTCTTGGGTGATGTTGAGTGATGGAATCTCCGATTCAATGATAGCAATGGTGGTACCCGACAGGATGCACGAACAAGTCCCTGTGCCACCGGCGATGGCGCAGCCAGAACACACTTGGGAGAAAGTAATACCGCCATTCAACCCCACTTGCGATTGCGCAATGGTCAGGGACAAATCGTCGATGATGCAGAGAGATTGTTGACAAGATCGTTTACCCATGCCACTCTCATTGGTCAGAGGTATCACCGAGGCGAGATTGCAAGTGGGAGTGCATTCTTTGGCCACTTGATATAAGTCCGTGTATTCACTATACTGAGCATCAGGCATGTAACAACCACACCATGGCAACAAAGAGACACGACGACTGATGGTGTTGGTAGTGACATCACTACAGTATCGATACAAGCCTTTAGCACACAAACCCGGATCACCTTGGCAGATACCCCAGAACATGGCATTGAGAGTGGTGTCACTACCGCTATCGCCCGGGCGTGCATCCAGATTACCACCATTACTGGCATATTGAGCCATGGTGGCTTCGATCAGCTGCTGAGCCCATGCATATCCTTCCGCCGTGGGAACACCGACTCCGGGGGTAGCGGCACATGATGCGGCACTGCCTGCGTAGAGATTACGATACAGAGTTCGATAGCAAGGTCGAGAAAAAGTCTGTCCTTGGACAATGACATCACCCAACCACCGTTGGGCCAGCTGTTCCGAATCGCCTGTGGCACAGTAATTCAACATGACGGCGCGACAGTCCGTTGATGTTTGATCACGCGTGTCGGGATTGCTGGGACTGCACGTACGTTGGATGCTACTATCATCAAAACAAGTGGTGGGATTGGCGGCGCCATTGCAGGCATAATCTCGCAAACAACACAGCGTGGGATCACCATAAAAGTGCTCCCGAGAGCAGGTGACGCCACTGCCAATGATACCGCAACAACCATTACAACAACCGGATCCGCCAAAGTCGGTGTGTTCATCACAGTCGTTGTAATAACAACTGCCATTGCCCGTGCCAGTGAAGGCCCATTCACCGGCACTGCTCATTCCCGCGCAAAAGGCTTCCCGCGCATCATTGTGACTCCCCGACAGCGTGCAGAAGTGCTGTCCATAAACGGAATCGCCAAGAGCGTTGTCACAGATATTCTGGGGATTGGGGCTGGGATGTGTGTTACAATTGGTACCCATTTGCAGTGTCTCGAATTACGACACATCTTCATTCAGATGGTTGTTGCGAATCCAGCGCAACGCTGTGATCACCTGTTCTGCTGAATAAAAGGGCTTCGCATCTATCTCCGTTACTGACATCAGCAAAGGTGATGAACCATCATCACCTTTGGATACCGCCTGAAATGCCTCCATCAAGCGTCGAACTTCGATGACATGCCGTGGCACCACATCATCGCGCTTCATAGCGCGACAGATCTCAGTGGTGTCATGAAGCAAAGAATAGATCCACGTCTTAACGGTGGCGCGACTGGTGTCGCCATGCAAGAAGTTATAACCGAGGGGAGATTGGCGTCGAAGCAAACTCATCAGGCCATAAACTCCTGTCAAAATCAGGCACGGTGGATAGATAAAGATGAGACGATGCATAGTGTCATGCAACGAGATGGCAATGCTTCCTATCAGTACGTATACACATGGCGTTGGTAATTGTGACGTGACAAAACAGCCGCACAAAAAGGACAGTATCCAGCATCTTCGTGACGTTAAGGAAGGAATTGGCATTTCGGGGTCAACAAAAACCGGTCGGGCAAAAGATGCGCTCTATAAATGTCTACCCAATTGTGAAGTGATTGGTAAAGATGTGAAGCATCCTTATGATGTGGTAATGTGGCAAGATGTCGGTGACGCCAACATCACACGAAAAAGTGTTGCGAATTTCGGCCATACTCAAATGAGTTCTCATCTATTTTCCTCACCCCTTGTCTCGTCTGGTCTTCCGCAGCCCGTGCTGCCAAAGGCCGGTGCTGGTCCCTCGGTACTGCCTTCTAGGTCTGGGTCAGTCCCAGCCTCTCATGTTGCTCCGGGTGCGGAGCCGGCAACCCCATATTTGCCCCACGCTGAGCTCGTGGCGGACAAGGGGGAGCCGGCTGCGGGGAAGCCCGATTTTGCCCGCATGTACCGTGCGGGCGCCGTGGGTCGCAGCCTTGTTGCTGCCCATGGTGCCTATCAGGGTGGTGTTGTTCAGGCAGCATCTTCGGATCTGCAAGTTCCTTACACTCCTTTTGCCGAGGCGTCTGTGGTCGTCGATAAGGCTGACCACTCGTCTCATCACCGTGCGTCGCGTCGCAGTCGACGCGACTCGAGCGCCTCGTCTTCGCACTCGCGCGATCGCTCCACGGTACGGGCGGCACGTCGCTCTGTGAGCACGGCCCGCGCCAATCTTGCCGCCGCGGAGACGGCTCTGGCGGCAGCCGAACTGGCCTTTGCGACCGCCAATGCCCCCATTGTGGCCTTGCAGGTAGCGCAGGCCCAATTGGCCGCGGATCAGGCTCGCCTGGGTGCTGATTCCGCCGCCGCGGCTCTGGCCCTGACTCTGGCCAATTCGACGGCCGCCGCGGCCACGGTCGCCTCTAATCAGGCCTCGACAGATGCCGCCGCTGCTGCAGCGGCTGAAGCCGCCGCCGCGGCGGCTGCGGCGGCCGCGGCCGCCTCCCCATTGGACCCGGTGCTGGCGGCGGCTTCGGCCGCAGCCGCTGCAGCGGCGGATGTGGCTTCGGATACTGCGGAGCTCTCTGCGGCAGCGGCCGCAGTGGCGACCAATGCTGCCGTGGCGGCGGCGGCGGCTCTGGCGGCGGCCAATGCTGCGGCAGCGGCGGCATTGGCGGCTGTGAACGCCGACATCGCGGCTCTGCCAGCCCTGATTGCCGCGGCCACTGCTGCCGCGGGTCCCGCCGCCGCCGCCGCCGCCGTAGTGGCAACGGATGAGGCGGCCGTAACGGCGGCTCGGCATGCCCTGCGTATTGCTCGCCGCATTCTGCGCCAACTGCTCGGTGGTGATGCGTCTTCCTCATCCAGCGACGATGAGAGTCATCGTCATTCCACTCGTCGTGCGTCGCATCATTCCGGTCCCGTCGTGCCGACCGTGCCACGTGTGCCGACGGTTCCACGTGTTCCGACCGTGCCGTCGAGTTCTCGCCGCACATCCCGCCGTTCGGATCCGAGGAGCTCCCACCACTCACCGTCGCGCCAGCACTCGCACCAGGAGCAGCAGTGCCATCAGGTGCCCTGCAAGCGTCAGGAGTGCAAGAAGCAGGAATGCCAGCAGGAGCAGCAACACTGCCAACAGCAGTGTGAGAAGTCTTGCAAGAAGCAGGAATGCCAGCAGGAGCAGCAGTGCCAAAAGCCTTGCGTCAAGCAGGAGTGCCGCAAGCAGGAGTGCCAGAAGCGCGAGCCATGCCGGCAACAGGAGCAGCAACACTGCCAGAAGCCGTGTGAGAAGCCGTGCAAGCAAGTGTGCCGCAAGCAGGAACCATGCCGACAGGAGCAGCAGTGTGAGAAGCGGTGTGAGAAGCCGTGCAAGCAAGTGTGCCGCAAGCAGGAACAGCAGCACTGCCAGAAGCCGTGTAAGCAACAGTGCCAGATTCCCAAGCCGTGCAAGCGGGAAGAGTCATGCGAAGAGTCGTGCGATATCTGCGTCCCAGTTGACATGGGTGAGTGTGGCAGTCGTGCCACTTCATGCGTGGATGCCTGTGAGGATGGCACCCATGTGCTGGACGCGTCGGTGACGGCGGTTGTCGTCAAGGGCAAGCGTGTGGCCAAGTGCTTCAAGCTGGTCTTGTCGGATCCGGATTGTGGCTCTGGCAAGAAGGGTGGTCACCATGCCGTTGATGGTGCCGCCGGACATGAGGTCGTCATTCGCAATCTGACCAACTCGCGTATTCGGGTGGACGCGGAGAGCTGCCACTTCGATGGTCGCCGATGCTGGCGTCTGATTGAGGCGGGGTCGGCACGTCGGTTCGCGTGGTTTGACCGCATGGGCTGGGTCGGTGTTGTTTGAAGCGCGCGGCGCTTATATCTTATCATCTCCATGGAGATGAGCTTGTCACTCTGCTACATGGCACTAAGAGATTTTCACAAGGTATCACCGCCATTTTGTCTGCAGAGCGCATTGGTCTGGTGTGTTGATGAAATCTCGTCAGATGTTGGTTTGTTTTTCACCACAAGCGCAAAATGCCATCGGCTATCACCAAACTCTGCGATGAATTGACATCATCTCCATCATTTTGTGCGGCAATTCCTCATTTCGACGATCTTCTGTCTGCGCTGAGTGAATTGAATGGTCTGATTGGTCTGACCAATGTCAAGGAAGATATCATTGCCATGGTCAAGTATATCATTTGTCGCCGGATGCATGGTATTTCTGAAGAAGGCCACAAAATCAACACACTTCTGACAGGTCCGCCCGGGACGGGCAAATCCAATGTGGGAATGCTGTTGGCACGCCTTTGGATCGCTTTGGGCATGGTGACACCTCGTGTCACACCCTTGGAACACATGGTTGAAGCATCTGTTTCGGTGGAGAAAGTGTTGCTGCATCCCTTGCATCAACACGCCTGTGGTCAGTTAGAACAAGTCAATCAGGCTCGGATATGTCTGGAAGCTCGGGTGGTGGCACAACGCGAACGTTTGCAACGACTCTTTCACGCGCTGACCATACAGCATTTTCACTGTGCCACCATCTATCGTCGCATCTATGAGGCTCGACGGCAATGCCAAGATCGACGACGTTTTCGAGACTTCGATGCGGCCATCGTGAATATGGGCGGTGTTCGAGATGGATTGGCTGCCTTGCTCGATGCTGAGTTTCCTGCTTTCTTGCAACCGTGTTGTGAAGGATCTTTGGCGGCGCGTCGCCAATTGACACCATCATCGCTGACGGTGATGGCAACAGCACCGTCGTGTTCTCCCACCATTGACACTCCCAGTATCATCGGACCACCACCGGCGAAAGGCATCTTCCGAGTTCTCACCAAAGAGATGCTAGTGGGACAATATGTGGGCCAAACCGGTCCTTTGTGTCGCAAAGTCCTCGATGAAATTGTTATGGCGGGTGGTGTCGCTTTTATGGATGAGTTCTACAATTTTGCCGGCGGTGGCTGCTTCGCCATGGAAGCACTCACCATCATCAATGAATATGCCTCCAAATATCCACAACACATTGGCTTCATCTTCGCGGGTTACAAAGACCGTATTGAGAATGGACCCTTTCGAATGCAACCTGGCTTGGCACGGCGCTTGGGATGGCGTTATGACATCGTCAAATATACCGGGGTGGAATTGGCCCAAATCTTCACCCAACAAATGTGTCCCCGTCATCGCGGTAGCTGTGATGACGGGGGATGGTCTGTGTGTCCATTGTTGATACCACGCTTGGGCGAAATTTTCACCCAACACAAGGACGACTTTCCCCATTTTGGTGGTGACACAGAAGGTCTTGTCTTCCAGATCAAGCTGGCGCACAGCGAGCAGAGCTTCGCCAAGACTTTGATTGATGGGAAGCCATCTCCATTGGTGGTGACAGAAGAATTGCTACTGACGGGCATTGAACGTTTTCTCAAAACCCGTCCCGAGAAGCGAGATGAGTTTATTGGCTTGTACACGTGATTTGTGATATTCTCATGAGAATATCTGATGTGGCGAATGCGTGATGGAAATATCATAACCGCCACTTTCATCACATTCGACATCATATCAATAGGGAATTCATCATCACATTAATCAACTCATGTATGCGGAATCGTGTTCGTGGAGGGGTATTCACGATCAAATTGTGGCTTTAAACTCTGTGATGACAATTTGGTAGATGTGAGACCTCACACTCGAATTAGAATGCGATACGCTATTGGGCCGGGCGTGGAAGCATATCAGCACGGACACCACCGATTTGCACAGCTATAAGGTCGTCATAGCTTTCGACGACGCCGTAGCGCAAACCAAAAGGGGGTGTGCTCCATACATCGCCATTGGGCAAGGTCAACATCAGTCTCGTATAGGCAGTACCACTGCGGCCTATATCTTCCACCCACGTAGCTTCGAAAAGTTTCGGAACCGGTATGCTTGCGATGGCCGCCTCCGCTGTCATACCTGATTTGATGGCGGCAACATACTGGTCCATCATTGTTATGGCTTCCCGACCCACCGATCTACTGGCACCACCCAGCGCCATGTGAATGGTAAAACCATAGTCAAAGTCTTCCCTAGAAGACGGCATCTCAAAAAGACTGCCCCAAATTTCGCGCGCCTCATATGTGTTCGGTTCCACTAAAGTTAGCAACGTGTCATCGAAACTGGTAGGATTGAGCATCAATTCAAAAAGCTTGCTGCTCCTAATCCCCACGTAACTCGGATTGATGGCGGGAGGGTAATAAGCAGGTGTGGAAGGCAGACCTTTCGCGTCGTAGGTCTCATTCATTTTAACCCGCGCTGTCAGATGTGCAACAACTTCACGGAGACGTCCCACTCCTTCAGATATGGGAAGAAATCCCTTGAGTCTCCGGAAGGCTTCGAAGTGGGCGGGATCCGCCAAAATGCGTATCTTGAGTCGTCGAATAAGTTCAGCACGGTCCACATCTCTGAGGATGATCATGTGCAGATTACTAGCCATGCCTTTCAATGCCGCTGTCTGCAAAAAATCGAAATTGAGGGTCTCCATTTAAGGGTGATCGAAAACATCCCCATTTATAGTTTCAAACCCCGACCTAAGAAGGCTGAATGTTGTCACACGTATCTAATTTTGTTACCTGCATTGATGGAATGCATCGAATGTGCCCAAATTGTCATTTCCCACATCATTGATAGAGTAAGTTTCACTCATCTATCCTCTCTATTGGCGCGGAATCATGTTCCTGAGGAAGATCCACAATCAAATCTGACGATTCGAATTAGCCACAACGTCAGATTTCACGGGTTATCCACATTTGATAGAGCGCATTGCCAGACAAGATAGCAGAACGCTTAATACATCAACATGTTGATGTATGGAAGATGACGAATTTATCCGAGAGGCATGTCACAGACGTGAGGATTGATATAAAGCCACCAAACGGCATCGGTAGTGGTGTTATAATCAATGTATCCAAGAGCCGTGGCCACCTCGGGCAATGTGCAGTGCGATGTTGTGCAACAAGAACCCATTTTGATGATATCAAGTTTCATACTCCAGATCAATTCTCGGAGATGCGAATTCGCATCTTGAGTTGATCCTTGCCTTGGATGGTGACGAATCGAGATTGGGTGATTTGAATTGATCCCGTCAATCGAATGTCACACGTCTGGAGAACACACAAGATGGAGTGGATGAACTTGAAGGTATACATGTTGCCGGGACACTGAAAGCCTTTCGGTCCGAAAGCCAAGTTATTGGGCGTATTGGTCGTATCTTTGTGTCGATCCACAAGGGTAAGAGTACCATTGTGGACTAAGACGAAGAAGGCCGACGTTAGCTCCAGAAAGTTGTGTGGCTGCAAGGACGACAAATCGACTTTGTCGTTGATGAAGGTGGTTGCAATTGTTGTGTGACTCAATGGATTGAGAATCATGTGGCTGAAATTGGAGATGATGGTTAATTGTGGCACGATGACCAGAAGTCGCTTCTCTTCGCAAATCGAATGAAGGATGCATGAGAGTTGAATCAGCTCGTGACGATATTGGAAGAATAACCATATTCCCACACAAGGCTGTCCCATCAAACACTTGACGATGGAGCGAAGTAATTCCACATGTCCGTGCACAATTTCCAGAGTCTCCCGATCAAAGACTTCAAAGACTCGATTCGTCTCCAGAAGTACGATTTTGGCCAACCACGTCTCAAACTGTGCCAGCGTGGTGACGGTGACCAAATCTTCGTTATTGAAGTATGGTTTCAGATCAATGTCTTTGGCCCGTTTCATCTGCAAATTCATCAAGGCCTTGCGTGTCACATCGGACAGAGTCACGGGCATGCCGGTGAATTTTGTGAAGAGCCACACGAAGAGACCGCTCATGTATAGCCGAGTCACGTGTCGAGTCGTAGACCATCTTTGATCATCTTCATAATCAATGCCTAAAAGTCTGCCCAACCACCGATGCCGATGGAGGAATGGAAACATGAAACTCAGAATGTAGAAACGAGAGGGTGACCATATCAGGAGACCCACAATTATCCCGATGCCAGTGGTGATATATAGATTGTTCATCGCGACTCGCCACAGTGACATCACACCAACCCACAACGCGATATGAGATGACACGTCGATATACATTTACCACCACTTGAAACAGATACGTCAATTCAGTCTTTGCCTTCGTTGCTTGAAAGATTGAATCGATATCCAGCTCAATCCAGTCATAAATGACGCACATGTTGAGTTTTATGGCAAGCTTTGGCGTCGCCGCCGCAACCTTGATGTGTATCTCGACAACACTGACGACAGCCCTATCCCAATTACCGTATGCAGATGTGATTGTGTGGCATGCCTTGCACCTGTGGGCCTTCCTTTTTCTACGTCTTACCTTCAGTTCATCCCTCTCATATCGACAATACATCTGGTGGTGGGTTTTGACCTTGCTGCATGGAATGGCACACTGGATGCATCCATCTTTTCACGGCCTCACACCAAACGAACATTACAACCCTTTACCCGATTTCATCGTGCATGGCCTTCAATGTTTGCTGATTCCATCCAATTTTGGTTATTTGCTTGCCGTGTCAACCTGGTCCGCTGGATTCATTGGCATGATGCACAAACCATTTTTGAAAGAAGTGGCGTGGCGTGTCATGTCGATTGGTGGAGTCATTGGAACCCAACATCACATGTTGTTATTGCCACATGATCGCAGCGTCATGTATGCGTCTTTCATCATCTGGTATGGACCCTACCTCGGCTATCTCTATGATCCTTTCATTCCTCTCTGGAATGATCTCATGAACACCTGCGGTCTATTTCAGTACTGGTATTTGGCCTGGTTCCTTGCATGTGTGGACCCATAAATGTGTTATTGAAACGTCACATCATTCCGATGAAACAAGTGCCTGAACATCAAACATATGCTCATGAGCATATACGGAACGTTTACGTCGGTATGGCGGGAGATAAACCGAGTTGATCCAATTTGTTCTGAAAGGCTTTCTGTTCCGACTTGGAGGTGGAAGCTAAAAGTTGATGACCTCGAATAGCGGTAACTTCGGAGGGATTCAAGGTGAGGCTATTGCGCTGACCTTCGTATATTGCAAAGACGGTGGGAAAGAGCTGTGCCGCCAGCGTATGGATAGCTTTCGCAACTTCCACAATCTCTCTTTGGGCACCAACATCATCGCGCAGCGTCAAAAACTTGATGAGGTTGTTGAGGTCGAATTGAACATATACCATCGTGTACTCTGACATGGGCAACCAGAATCGAGCCACCTCTCGGGCCATACCCGCCTCAATCATCTTGTGATAAATACCTTGGATCTCGCGCTGATGGATGTTGGCTTGGCAACACAAATGCAGCAAATGTCCTTGACGCGGATCATCTGTTGCAATAGGAACTGAGCCTTGTTTATTGGTGGGATCCTGCACGCGAAGCCCGTGTTCCCAGTCGAGAGGGTTGTAGACGCCCAAATCGGTGTCGGAGCACTCCGCATATCGCTGGGAAAACTCATTGAAGTGGGAGAAGGTGGCCGTGCGATGCCGAAACATCTGAATGGCCATCGCCTTGGGAATCTTGAGCGCCAAGGAGATGGAACACATCTCCAAAGGTGACGTGTGGTGATGCGTACAGAGATACCGAATTAAGGCGGTATCTTCGGCCAATGTGCGTAGTCCTCGTCCGGTACTGACACGAGCCGCTTCCACAATGCGATATTCAGGCGTATAACCAGATGGACACATGCGAGGGTGAAAGTCAGTCAAAGTGACACTGCCATGATCTAAAACGGGCACTGTCGTTTGTAACGGCTTGACAGAAGTATAATCGACGTAGGTTGGATCCATGATTTGAGGTTGTTGTTGTTCATGTCGCAAATCACTTGGCGATGTTGCTCAAATCAAGTCACATTATCATGATAATGTGACGAAGCATAAGATGATCACATCTGCTGTCGATGCCCCAACTCCGACAAAATCGTTTCCACCGATGGGCGCATGTCAGGATCGAGATTTTGGAGACGGTTGGCGATGGCTTGAAATTCTCGCTGCACGGAGGGCTCATTGCGGGCCATTTCCTTGAAGATGTAGCCAAGACCCCATGCGTCCAACGCCGGACCCACCGTCACGTTTCTCTCAAACAACTCGGGGGCACAGTGCACATGCTGCGCGTGACAACCTTTCAAACGGCCCAAGGTCGTGCCCATGCGTACGGTGATACCGAAATCAGAAACATAGGCGTCATCATCCAAGATGAGAACGTTGTCCGGCTTGAGGTCAAAGTGAGTGTGACCACCTTGATGCAGACGTCGCACTTGTTGACACACACTGTACATGATACGGCGACATGCATAAGCACTGAGATTGCGATTCTTGCGAATCAAGGCATTGAGTGAAGACGTGGCCAGCGGAATGGCCATGAAACTCTCCAATTTCTTGCCACTTTTGATATGGATGGGACCCCGAACATGGCCCGCTTCGCCAATGCCGTAATCTCGAGTGATCATGGCCTGTGTCTCCACCCGGGACATGGCCGAGGGTTTGATTTCCTGGACTTTGATGGCGACAGACGTCTCCGAATCCAAATCGTACCCAAGACGAACGGACCCGAAACCACCTGTACCCAGAGTCTCGCCCATGGCGTAAACATGTCCGTCAATACGGATGAACGAATATAAAGAAAAGATGGTCCGAGTTGGTAAGATCAACTGAAGTAAGACGGCGTTTTTGACTCGATAGCTGCGCCGCAAGATGGGCGATGGTCCCAAAGCGGCATGTAGATAGCTGAGGATCTCGGGATCAAGCTTGACACCATCAATGAAGAGAACAGGGTGTGGGTCACGGAGGGATGAGTGTACCATTTGACCCCGGCATGATTTTCCCGCCGCGGAAAAAGTGGTGCCCGCCGCATCATCGCCAAGTCATGATCCGGTGATCGTGGTGGTGTCAAGGACAAGTGGAATGATGGTCTGGAAAACGAACCGTTGGCGGTCGTCAGTCAAACTCTTGCAAGTGATGGGTGATAAGGGGGACTTCTTCATTAGCGTATTGGCTGCACTATCCATGATGATGTAGATGTCACTCCCATCGGGCAAATGTTGCACGATGCACTTGCTTCGAACACAAGTGTAGACGTGAGCTGTCTGTGACATGAAGGTGAAAACGGTGCTATTATCAGTGATGGTGGCATAGAGACCGTCTTCGTACTGGGCCAAATAGACTTCGGGAACGGGTTGAAAGGTGGATGCCGCCCATGCTGCTCGGATTTTGTCCATTTACCTGGGGTGTTTAAATGACAACTGCTGATGCAATTTGGCATGCCTTTGACGAAGCGCGTCGGACCTTTAATTTCCCGGCCGATCCCGAATGTATGTGTGAATGTGGTGCCGCCATGTATCCCAGCGGTCGAGGTTGTGATGGCGGTTGCGCGCTCTTGTCGCGACTCTACGTCGATGGTGAAATCACCACCGATCCACAAGTCATCAAGGTGGGTCAATTTATGGGGACTATGTTTCAGACGCGCACGGTGGCCGGCTTCAACACTGGTTATAAAGAATCGGATCGTCCTATTATGTATAGTCATATGGTGATGACGCGCTTTGGCGAAATAATGGGCTGCGAACCCAATTTCGGTGCCAGTGTGGCGGGGGTTACATTTATGGCCTCCCAAGGACGCAAGGAAACACACTTGGCATATGTCTCTTGTTTCATGGAAGCCGTGTATCAATCGTTGCCTTGCCTTCCCACTTTCAAGTACATGTTCACGTGCGGCCAGCTCACCGCTTATGTTCATGAAATCGCCACTTTCGCCAGCTTGGATGAGGTGGCTGCGGTCAGTGAATTTTCTGAGACACCTCGCAGTCCCACCGCCCGTCATGTCGTCGCCACGCCGCTGAGTCTGGAAACGGGCCGATCTCTTCTGAAGCAGCTAGTGTGCTGTCTCCATTTGTTGAGTCAGTACTCCTTCACTCATGGTAGCCCATCTTTAACCAGCCTCTCTTTTTCGCGACAGGCCGTTAACTTCACTTACGAAGGCGTTACGGTGACGAGTGGTTTGTGTTTGCGTTTGGATCCGGGTCCCGCCTCAGCCATCACCGTTAATCGACGTCGGTACTATCATCCCGGCACCATTTTCACCCAATCGGACATCCTCGTGGGGATGCCCACGTTCAACATCCAATCCTTTTTGGGTCCCAAGTTACGTGCCACCACCACTGCCAAGGGCAGTGGTGGCGGATCGTGCATGCGACCCACCGGTTTGCCCTGTCTGCCCGAATATGAGGCCATGCGAGTGCTGTCATATCGGATCGACTCCCCGCGGCTCTTTCAACTGTATGTGCAAAGTCTCGGTATTCCCCTCTTTCCTTCTTCTTATGATCTTTATGCCTTCTTGGTGGCCTTCATGTGTGAGGAAAGCTTCAACATGTGTTTGCGCAAAGATGGATTGATGTTGGAGTTGTGGAATCAACTCTTCGACCCCATGGAATTGGAGAGAATTGATACTGCTGTTGCCGCCGCCAACAAACCGGGGCCACTGCAAATCATGGAGATACTGTCCTCCGTACATTTACGGTGCGATGCCATGGCCATGACAATGGAAATCTTGACCCGGATGTGAATTCTCACATTCCCATGGGAATGTGAAGCACCATGACAAAATGTCATGGTGAATTGGCGGTCACGATGTGACTCATTCCAGCTGGAGGCACCACCGTGATGGTATGGCAAGGTGATTTGGTGATGTCAATGAGTTCGTCAATGGCGGCCAAATGTTGTTTGTAAAGTCCTGAACCCACATCAGCATGGCACGGATGATAAAAGAATTGGGTCGTCGTCCATAGGCCTTTGGGATCTTCGTACATTTCCACTTCACCATACAAACCATACGTCTGTAAAGCAGCAGCCAATTCGCGAGCACATTGCTCCAGGACAGCATCTGTGTTGACACCATGAACCGTGCATTCGATGTTAACGCGCGTCATTTCACGTCGATCACGTTGAGGGCGAAATTCAAAATCGTGATGGCATGAGTCCGAAATGCTGATTTCACCACATGGAAGACATAATTGATAAAGTGAGATTCACGAAATATAGTTACCTGTTGACGCGGAATCGTGTTCGTGGAGGGATATCCACGATGCTTTTTCACCATCACCGGTGATGGTGGTGACGAAAATGGCATAAGAAACAGCATCGTCACCATTGCTGAGCTTTCTGGGCTGCCCAAATGTTCTCTGTAGGTAATATCCCGACTGGTTCGTTGGTGACGATGGTGTGGGAAAATAACGGGTTTTGGTATACCGTGTACCCCACCAGTGCGGGAGGCATCCAATTCATATCATTGGATCCAGGAAGCAACACTCCGGCCAGCTTCACCGTCACCACTTCGGGCAATGGCACATCACTCGCTTTTGGCAGTGGCTATGTGGCGGCTAACGGCAGCATTGCACCTGGACCCGTATCATTGCCACTGACAGCCCCTGGATATGCATTACCCGCTGGATTATGGAGTGGAGTGCCTTTCACTGGTCTCAATATTTCGGTGGCGCCACTGAGTGCATTGCCGCAAATACCTTTTGGATCTGCCGGTGGTCCAAGCATCAATCCCGCTCCCGTCCCCAGTTTCACTCAGGTTATTTTCGTACCTCTACAGACACCGGCGGCAGCGGATTCGGTGACAGGACCCTTCCAAATGGTCAATGGTACCTGTGTCCAGCCCAGCACTGTCGTTCCCTTGTTGAGTCAATTCATGCAGCAAGCCAATCCCAATTGCAACCGACCGGAGGGATGCGTTTTCACCATCTTGGATGACTGCACCCGTGACTTTGTTCCCAAATATTGTCGCACGGGTGGCGAATGTGGTGCTTGTATTGCGGTTTGTCCCGATCCCACCAAACCGTGCGTTTTTGACACTAGCACCGTGCATGGACCTGGCACGGGCACCTATTCCTGTAATCCCGTCAGTGTGGGACCACCCTCCTTCCTGGAGACATATAAGGTTTATATCATCATTCTGGTCGTCTCCGTGGTGTTGATGCTCTTTGGAGGTCTCATCTTTTTGGGATTGTTGAGCAAGAGTCATGGTTGAACTTTCATTGAGAAGTCATCGCTTGATATTGCCATCATAAATGTCACATTCCTATGTCGTCATTAACTATGTTTTGGTGCGATCGCGTTCCGATCAATCGGCGAAACGCATGGCTAAAAACCTTCGCAAGACTTTGCAGGTGTTGGGACTGTTTGGGGAGATTAACATCTTCGAGGACACACGGGGTCTATGGACTACGGTCGATTTTATTTATCATCCCACCACACGAGATATACGCTCGGGTCGATTTCGTCAGCACCTGCGGGGTTTACGAGAGATCAAGAAGGCTATGAATATGTTTGATGGTGCCATCATCACCATTTCACCACCACAAGGTGATTTTCTGACCAGCGCGAGTCATTATTCTCGATTTGATGACTGTTGATCATCCCATTATTCTGATCACATTGTCATGACAATGTGAATGAAATGAGAATCATATGCCTGGGGATAGTGTACCCCGATTGTTGGCGACGGAAACGTCATATCCTTTGAGAATAGCCAGGTTGACATCGGCAAGGGCTTGATCGAGCAGCTTCTTGCGGAAGCCTGCCTGACCGGGCATTTTACCGGGAAGTAAAGGCGTGTCGGCATTGGGTCCCAGTGGATACCAAATGGATCGTCCCATGGGTGGTTTCCACGGGGCGAAGAGTCCCGATTGTCGTCGGTACGAATAATAGAGGAAGGCCAGCCATCCCGCCAAGATCAGAATCAAAACGACGCAAATGAGGAAGGTGGGTGCCTTGGAGTGATATAAAGGCGCTGTCGAGTCCATTTCAGGAGGGCACCATAAACAAATAACCGCCATAACCTTGCTGAGAACACTTCGCCATCTCATCGCGCACGTGACACGGTTGAAAAGACTTGAGTTGCACTTTATGCCACCCCAGTGGGTAGAGAATCAAGACATAATGGCAATGCTCAATGGCGCAGAAGATCTGTGTTAAGGTCGCCGTATCGAGTTTGGGATAGTGGGTGTAAATACTGTCTCCATACGTGGAAAGGGCATCGATGCAGGTGGATCGATCTTGCAACACGTTGGAGTTGATAAGGGATTGGATCTCACTAATGGGAACAGCAGATCGATGATATGTGCAATCCTCCATGTTAAAAGAACAGAAGTAGACGAGCTGGAAATAGCCAGAGATAGGTTTGAGCATTCGTGACATGACGGAGAAAGGTGTCGCATACATGACGCCACCATCAGCGTAATTACGATCGCCGATGGATTGACATTTGGTGACATAAGGAATGGAAGCCGAGGCCATGCTAACACGGGCGATGGCTTTAACATCGCCATCCAAGAAGCAAGGGTTGTGCGTGCCATGGAGAAAAGAGAACTCTTGGGCTTGCTCCACATCAATGGAACTTTCCTCAGCACTGCGGTTGCAAAACATTTGCGCACGCAGCGAAGCCTTTTCAAAAGTCCCCGTCCAAATTTCGGTTCGTTGGATAGAACGCGGTGTGAAAAGAGAGGTGAAGGCATTTTCACTACCATAGCCAGGTCGATATAAGGAGCCGGTGAAAGGTGCCATAATCCACGAGGGCAAGTACCGAATCCATGGTTTGATGAACATGGTACTCTCCACCCGTTCAATGGAACGGTCGATGCCTTCGGGAGACCAATCGCCCGCCAAGGCCAGATACGCGGCCACGTTACCACCTGACGACGAGAAGACCAAATCGGGGGCATAATCGCGATAGCCTCGCAAGATACCCCCTTTGCTGGCTTTCTTGGCCAAATACACCTCCTTGAGTAATTCTAGCTGCACCTCGAAGCTTGCCCCAGAAACGGGCAAGCAGTAAATACGTACCGAATCAAATGACTCTATTGATTCCATTTGGAGGGAACAGTTTATCGGGATGCTTTCACTCATTATGGAAGTGATGGCGGTGATGGTTGTCTACCTGATGTCGGGTGAACATGCCGAATTACTGTCCCAATCTTGTGAAGTGAATCACCCATGATATGACAGCATTCTGAAATGCAGATGTCATGTGTTCAACAGTGCAAACATGCTGTCGCCTTGCTACCACATGGGTATGCTCGTACCGATTATCAAGAGATGATCAGTAAAGCTGATCGGATGGTGGGATGGGCTCAAACTCATACTTACGACGATTTAGCAGCCTTCCCAGACTGTCGGACACTCAGGTTCGCGACGGGGCTCGATCGAGCAAATCGGAATCTTTTGATGTGTTTCAAGGGTCGATATTCCCTCGTGGATGCGGCTCATTATCTCTATCCACCTCTTCAGACCGATGAAATAGGCAGAATTGTGCTTGTAAAAGGATCCTGTTGTCCATCATGTTTCTCCAAGGCTGATGAGGCTGCCTGCGCAGGCAGATTAAACCGAATTCCCTGTCCCACGTGCGGCTACACGCTGACCGACATTTATATCGAGTTTCATGACAGGCCCAGATACACCACATTACTTGATGCAGTCATAACGTCATCGCCATGAACGCTTCACTGTGCTCATTCTCATGAGAATGAAAGAATTTGCAGCTGTGGCGAAGGACATTTGCGACAATATTTGCACCACCCATTTGTTGTTTGGGACAATCCCAAATGACTTCCTCTTTGTCAACAACATGTACTCGAGGTGGTATCCCTCGCATCATTCATCAAACATGGAAGAATCACGACATACCTTATGAATGGCAGATTTCCCAAGATGAGTGGCAGCGACATCACCCTGATTGGCAATATATCTTGTGGACGGACGAAGACATTCGTGAATACATGGAGGCAGAGCATCCCGAATTCATGCCACTCTTCAATCGATATCCCCACAACATCCAACGAGTTGACATGATGCGGTACTTCATCCTGTATGACTTTGGTGGTGTTTATTGTGATCTGGATCAATATCCTCTTCAAAATATCGAAGAGTACTTGGAAACGGACGCTCAGGCCTATTTCGTTCATTCGGCTAACGCCAATTGTTTCACCAATTCCTTGATGGCATCCCAACGACATGCACCTATCTGGAAAGAAGTGCACCAAAGGTTATGGCAGCGAGATCCATGGTGGGCGGTAGGGAAGCATTTGGAGGTGATGACTTCGACTGGTCCCATGATGTTGAACGATGTCTTGGTTAACAGTCATCAACCTTATGCCGTCTTGCCACGGGCCAAGTTTAATCCTTACGCGCAACATGAGATTGGGGAAGTGGCATGTCGCAAGCATACTGTCATGATGTCATTGGAGGGGAAGAGTTGGAATGGCATTGACAGTTGGGTTTATTGCTGCATTCTGAAGCATTGGACCAGCTTCGTCGTGGGCGTCGTTGTGGCAGTGGTGGCTTTCATCATCATTTTCTTGTTGACTCGATGGCGGTTACAGCGCATCGAAGCAATACCGTTAACAGAGGTAGCCACATATGCCGAAGCAGGCCACACAACTCTGGAGACGGTGGATGTGTGAAGTAATGGGTTGATCGATGGTGATAGATAGTAATCTGCGCACCAAATGGAAGCCTGGTTGTTGCCCTTCATCAAGATGAAGTGGCATTTCTGCATCATGCTGTCTCCGCATAATTCCACAATATGTCACGTTCATGAACGTGACATAGTGGAAGTGATTCATGAATCTGACATTTGACGCGGGCAAATGGAGTCCGTCACATGTCACGCCTACAAGTTGGAAGTCAACGACAATTTCCGCGAGTCAGGCCAGGCATGTCTGCATCTGTGGTGTCTCGATCGTAACTCCCATCCGGTGCGATTGCGAGTCGAAGACTTCCCCCACTTCTGCTTCATGGAGTTGCCCCAATTCGTAGATGGTCGTCCCAAACAATGGGTGGAAGGTGACGTCAACCTGTTGTTACAACGAATCTCCGCCATGTTGAGTGCTGATGCACCGACGGAATGGGCGTTGGTGCAGCGGGCCAAACTGTATTACGATCGTGGAGGTAAGACCTACCCTATGGTGATGCTGAATTTTCGATCGCAAAACGCCATGCGTCATTGTCACAATCTCGTCAAGAAGAACTTGCGATACGGTGATCTGGGGACAGTAGTGCTGCGAGTGTGGGAGGACACCATCAATATCTTCCGCAAGTTCTTCACCAACCGTCGATGTCGCTACGCTCAATGGTTTACCGTGCAAGGTACGGTAGTGAGTCTCGATGACCGTCTTTCTGTGGAAGGCACGACGGAGGCCCCCATTCGTGAGTATACAGTGGCCTGGGATACGCTCCAACCATTGGCACCAGAAATCACGAAAGGGTGGGTCACCTTCCCCCGACTTCTCGCTATCGATATCGAGACCTACTCCAACAACCATCGGGCCCTCCCCAATGCCTTGGATCCATCGCATCAAGCCTACATGATCTCGGCCATCTATCAGCGCTTGGGTGACCCTTCTTCGAGACGGAAATTTGGCCTCATCATCGGCGCGTGCGATCCCATCGAGGGTGTTGAGATCATCAGTGTCAAGGGTGAGATTGCCTTGGGCGATGCTCTCGCCACCCTGATCCAGCGCTTGGATCCCGAGATCATCACGGGATACAATATCATGGGCTATGATATTCCCTATCTCAACACGCGCCGGATGTCACGCATGCGCGATTGGCCCGTCATGGGACGCACTATTGGGGAAATCGCCACTGTCAGCACTCGGTCGTGGAAATCAAGCGCTTACGGTCACAACAGCATCCACACATTGGAAATGTCGGGTCGCATCAACGTTGATATGCTGCCCATCGTGCGGCGGGAACACAAGTTGGACAAATATACTCTCGACTTCGTGTGTCGACACTTTCTTCAACAAGGCAAGCACGATGTCTCAGCCCCGGAGATGTTCACCATCTTTGAGAAGATGAAAGGGGCGGTTCGGCTCAACACCATCGACGATCCGGCTTATCGCACCGCCGTGGAAAACATGACTCGGGTCATGGCGTATTGTGTGCAAGACTCCGAACTCGTCATCGATCTCTTCCAGAAGCTCAACGTGTGGATCGGTCTCCTCGAACTCTCCAGCATTGTCGGTGTTAGCGTCACTGACATCTTCACGCGAGGGCAGCAAGTACGATGCCAATCCCAGCTCTATGATCTGGCGCATCACTCCAACATCGTTCTCGACTCCCGGACGACGCCCCGCATGTTCTTCAACGGTGGCTATGTCAAAGATCCGATCGTGGGGCTACACCGCCGCATTATCTGTCTCGATTTCGCCTCGCTGTATCCTTCCATCATTGAAGCCGACAACATTTGCTTCACAACGCTCATTCCCCCAGAGCATGACGCGGAAGTGCCCGATGCCGAGTGCAACATCATCGAGTTCGATCAGGATGAGCCCATCGGCGGCAAAGTCAAGCGTCAAGATGGCGATGAAGGTCCCGTCGACGGAGCTTCCGATGGGGAGTCATCGTCAGAGGATGAGAATGGCTCCCCTAAACCGAAGGAAATTCGACGACACTATCGGTTCAAGTTTCGCAAGGCCGCAATCAAGCGCGGGCTGTTACCGCAGTTGGTGCACAGTTTGGTGGCGGAGCGCAACGTCGTCCGGCAAGTTCACCAGAAGACGATCAAGAAGCAGTTGGCCTTGTTGAAGCCACTGATGGTGGAGAGTGCATGCCCCGAAGAGGCGTTGGTGCTCTTTCCTGACGGATATGATTTTGCACGGGTGAAGGATGTGATGGCCAATTTAGAGCTGCAGTATGTGGTGTTGGACAAACGTCAGAACGCCCTCAAAGTCAGTGCCAACTCCATGTTTGGCTTCCTGGGCGCTCAGAATGGTGGTTTATTACCTCTGATTGAAGGCGCCATGTGCATCACGGCGCGGGGTCGCGAACTCATCAATTCTGTCAACACATATTTGATAGAGACCTATGGAGCTAAAATAGTGTATAATGATACGGACAGTAGTATGATAGATCTCAACCTTATAAAATCTGAAGAGTGTGAAGAATGGGGTAAGAGATTGATGGTGGAGATTTCAGGTGCACCTGAAAAGCGCAGTGCCGATGGTACAGTAACACCAGCTGTCAAGGGTCTCTTTCCACCACCATTGCGCATGGAGTTTGAGAAGGCCATGGATTGCCTCTTGTGTCTCAAGAAGAAGAAGTACGCCGCGACACTGTTGAAAGCGGACGGGACGCTGGAAATGGACAACAAAGGCCATCCCAAGCTGTTGACGAAGGGCATCGTATTGGCCCGACGGGACAATCCCCAACTCTTGCGCAACATCTATACGGAGTTGTTGCAAATGGTGCTGACGGGTGGCAGTATTGAGGCAGGCTTCAATCATATCATCAGCAATGTGGCGGATCTGATTCAGGGCAAAGTGCCCGCCCAAGGCAATCTGACTATCATTCGAGAGCTGGGCAGTGACTATGTTAACGCCAATTATTTCATGAAAGTCTTCTCTGATGAACTGCGACGGTTGGGCAAACCGGTCAATCCGGGGGATCGGCTCGAATATGTCATTGTGAAGACACAGGCAGAATTGGAAGGGCAGGACGTGGTGCTGGGCAAGAAGATGCGCAGCATCGAGGCTTATACGGAGAGCCCCGATGAGCCTATCGATTACGTCTATTATTTGGAACATGTCTTGATGAACCCACTGGATCAGCTCTTCTCCATTGGCTTCGCCGTGCCTTTGAGCCCTTTCAAAGAGGTCGGATACACGCCTCAATACTCACACTGTCACTTCGCTGGTGTCGCCACCCCCGTCCGGATGTTGGCCAAGATGATTGTTGATCTGGCCAAAGGTGGTCATACCCTCACCCACATCGGGGATCACATTCGCAATAACCTCGGCTCATGGTTTCGACAATACTTTCCACAGCCTCGTCGTCGCCTCGTCGTCGTCAAAATGTGATCACATCCATTCTTATGTCCATGGACATGAGTCTTTCATCACAGGTCTGTGATAATGTTTATGAGCATATGCTCATTGAGAATTTTCATCATCTCATCACCACCAAATTTGTGACGACCTGTGAAATCCCTTAATTCCACATTTTGGCGGTAGAGCGCGCCACCACATCGCCATGGCGATGTGGCTCGTCTTAAGACGATGGCGCCGCGCGAAGCGCTATGCTTAGATTTTGATCGTGGAGGGGTATCCACGAACACGATTCCGCGTCGACAAGAGACTATATTGAGTAATCACAACCCTATCCATAATATATGACATGTGGTGAAAATGGCAATTTTACCCACTCCAGACCATCGAACATTTGTCGTGACGGTGAAACATATTCTCATGAGAATATGGGAATGAGTCGATCATCCAGATGTGGGAGTACCATTGCTATAGTAACCGGAGATGATCCATCCTGTGGAAGTGCTGATGGGCTTGCCAGCATTGACAACAGGAATTGTCCCAAGAGTCACGGTGACCAAGTTATAGGCGGTGGGTGTTGCGACACTGGTGTCGCGTGTGCAAATGGCAAAGCCAGCCGTTCCACCAAGTATTCCCACAGAACCAGTGGGATAGACATATGGAACAAAGACAGTGTTAACATTGCCTCCCGCGATCTTGAGGCCAAAATTGCCCGCGATGACCATGCTTGTGGTAATGGCAGCAATAGCCGCTGCATTGGCCGCTTCCGCCGCCGTGGCTCGAGTCGTTTCCGTGCTGATGGCGGTAGCATTGGTGGTATCGGCCGAAGTGCGCGCTGTCGTCTCGGCGCTGATGGCCGCTGCGTTGGCCGCATCCCCCGCAATCCGCGCCGCTGTTTCCGTCGTGTCGGCCGAAGTGCGGGCTGTCGTTTCGGCGGTGATGGCCGAGGTG
>Ga0206975_1015_pt1 | contig 55159 bp, 55 predicted proteins | sample Alteio_BWOrgHeat_81_FD_152919 | JGI IMG/M metagenome (GOLD analysis project Ga0206975, IMG submission 152919) | Enriched cells from forest soil in Barre Woods Harvard Forest LTER site, Petersham, Massachusetts, United States -... | ecosystem: Environmental > Terrestrial > Soil > Temperate forest >... | reverse complement strand
GAACTGGTTGGGGCTGCCTTTTGAAATAGCAATCAACTTCAATTCGGCCAGATGCTTCAAAAGTTTCCGGGCCTTGGGATTTAATATTTCTATAGTAATGGTATCCATACTGTGGATATTCAAAAATTAAGCCTGATTTACGGAGTATTGAGTCATTCCCTTTTGTTTCAGATAAACTGGAACTTTAGTACGATCAATTTCACTTTTGAGAAAGGGATTTTTCAGCGCTTTGGTTTCAAGCAGATCAACCGGCCGGTGGAGTAAATCCTGGAGGTGGAATTTCAGTTTGAAATAATTATCGGCATAATCCAGGGGATCGAGTTCTTCGAAATCAACCAGCAAATCCACATCGCTGTTAGCTGCAAAACGATCGCTTGTGGACGACCCGAATGCAAACAGTGATTTGACATGGTAGTCCTTGCACAGGCTTTGAATAGGAATAATATAACTGCCGATGAAGCTCATGAATCAAATATATGGCTTTTTAAGGTTAATCTCAATGGGGCCGGTTGCTCCATGCCGCACGGGCAGATCTTTACTCTTTGGAGTTTCACTCGTATGCATATTCCATTGAAGTTGAGTAAAGGCATGGATGAGCAAACCCACAAGCGGCATTTCGTATCCGCGCAAATAGGATTTTGCACCTTTAAAAGCATTGCATGCTTTTTTTGTAATTTTTTATGTTATATTCGTGTAGCAAATTTTTTCTCAACCCATATTTGTTGTTCTATGCTAATGCAAAAAACTATTGATAGTATTGCTCTGAAAAATGCTCTTGATAGTGCGATGATTAAAAAGATTGCTGATTATACTACTGAAAGTTATTGGCAACATTGGGATTTTTGGATAAATATTTTCTTAGCCCTAGTTGGAGTAATTATTGGTTGGATGGCATATAAAGAGGCGGGCAAAGCGTTTACAGAAGCTGGAAAGGCGACGAAAGCTGCAACTGCGGCAAAGGATGCCGCTGTAAAAGCAGGAAAAACCGTAAAGAAACAATCTATGCTCTTGGCAATATCTGAAACAATCAGGATGTGTCAAATTCGCAGAAATACGAATTATGAAGACACTAATAACAAGTTAATGGACATAAATGGTAAGATTAGAAATATTTTTGGTTTATATAAGAGCGATTTAGGACAAAATCACCAATCTTTACTGCAACAAATTGAGACTTGTTGCAATGAGGTTTCAATTCAGTTTAATTTGCTGAATCCGGCAGTAGAGAATGAGATTATTTATTCCCAGATCAGACCATTAATTTCTAGCCTCGTAGGACACTTAAATGAGCTTCAAGGGGTTGTAGAAAATGAATTAATTACTAATAATTAGAAAATGACAAACGAAGAGGCAATAAATGAGGTTCTAAGGGACTTTTTGGTAAAGACGAAAGAGAACAGAATTAACTGGATGTTAATTAATGAGAATACGGTAAGATGGACCAAAGGAACTGCGCCAGGGCTAACGCATGTTACATTGCAAAAAATGCTATCCGTAAATTCCAACGTTTCATCTACTAATTATGTATTGACGATTCAAAATGTAGCAGACGCATCTTCCACCATACAGATAAATACTGTAAAGGAACCAAATCACAAAGAACTCTTGGCTCAATTATTTGAACTTGTCATGAACGAATTGAAACGTTTGGATGCAGAAAAAAGATTGAATACCATTAAGAAATTGCTAGGTGACATTTGACCCCTCGGAATTTATTTTTTTACACTCACATGCTTCAATAAATCTTTGACCGAGTTCGGTTATCCGGTAACCAAAATCATCAGGGTCATATCCAGCTTCTATATGATGCCAGGTTTCTCCAGCATTATCCCCTCCAGTACTAAACTCCTCAATATGAATTTTAGGAGGTAGTTGCCTCACCAACCCAAGCCTCAATAAATTAGCCCTTTCAAAATCCTCGATACTTAGAAAAAAGCCTTCTTGCTCCAAGTTATTAATTACTTCTATTTGTTTTTTAGTTTCACTTTTGAATCCAAATCTATCATCCATTTGAAGATCTCTAAGAAGCCTTTTGCTCTCGGAATGAACTTCCTCCTTCGTAACTAATTCTTTCATTATGTTGAAAAGAACAATATCAAATTAAAGGAAATCCCAATCAAAATTCTTGTCCCTTTGCTTGAGAATGCATCACTAGAAAGTGATGAATCTCTCCAAGACAAGTGGGCAAACTTACTAGTTAACATGGTGGATTCGGAGAGCAACTTGCAAAGCAATATTTTCCCCTACGTTTTAAGTCAATTAATTTTTTTTGATACTAAATTTATTATTTTTCCAAAAGATCATACCCCAGGAAATATCCGAGATGACATTTTAAAAGAGTAATATTCCTTTCCTCTAGCACTTTCATGAGTTTCTCTGTTGGCTCTAGGAATTTCAATTCCATGTTAAATCGACGTGCCTCCTTAACTATGATGATGTCATTGTCCTTAAATTCACGCACCACACTCAACACCCATCCTAAAAGACCCTCTTCTCCTTCTTGAAAAAATTTGCAACGCGAAATTTCATCTCCCTAAGTCATAAAATTTAGATTTGTTTTGAAAGAATCATGAAAACCGTATTTTCTTGACCGAGAGAATTATTTCGCAACCATTTCTCTAACCACCTTCATGCTTAATCCAGTCATCTCGGCAATCTGCTTCACATTCATTCCCTTCTTAAAAGCACGCTTCGCGATTTCTTTCACTTTCTCTTCCTTTGCTTTTGTTGCCTTTTTCTCCGCAGCAGAGATTCTGTCCTCAGCGGCTTTCATTTTTTCTTTTAAAGCTTCAATCTCTTTAGTCATCCTATCCACCTCCCTAAAAGTCAAATCCGGCTTAGTCCGGTTGAGTTCCGCATAAAGCCCTTCGGTAAGGAAGCTAAAAAAGCGGTTGTTGCCGATGATGAGGTGGTCTATCACGGGGATGTTAACGAATTCGCCTATGGCCATCATGCGGGAGGTAACCTGTTTATCGGCTTCCGAGGGTACTACTATGCCGGTTGGGTGGTTGTGTACGAGCACTATTTTGCGGGCTTGCTTTTGCAGGGCGAAGCTGAAGATCTCTATGGGGTCGGCAATGGTTTGTACGCCGGAACCCAGACTGATAAGCTCTATGAGCTGGATGCGGTTAACGGCATCGAGGCTTACGAGCCAGAGGTGCTCTTTGCTGCGGTCTATCTTGTTTTCGCGTTCCAGTATTTGGTTCATTACTGCCGCCAGCTCAAAAGTGTTGATCACCTGAATTTTTTGGGATTTATGGAGTTTAATGGTCATGGGTTAAAAGTGTTTGATAGGGAACAGCAGCTTTGGGGCAGACGTTGGGGGATACAAGGTGTTTGTGCATGCAAAACGGTTTGTTACAAGGTAGTCTTCCTGTGCCCTGGGCTATTCATTGCTTTCATTTGCTGAGTAAATATAATGAACTCCACCAGATGCCCGTATAAATAAATTAAAAAGCCGGTGATAGTGCCCCATACATTAGCTAAAGGAGTGCAAACGGGTTGTAAACCAGGGGCGAAGGGCTGTTTGTGTGGGGACAGAAAGCAAAGAGTGCCCGATTATTTTCAGAAAAATAATTGTATTCTATATAATACACCGTATCATTTGCCCGTTGATGATTCAATTAACGAATGATAACTAAAAAACAACTGATATGGCTACTAAACCCAAAACACTCGTAAAACACATCCTCGCCCTGCTTAAAATGCCACGCACTATAGCGGATAAAATCACGCATGCGCAAAGCATTTCAAGCAAAGTGGCAGGCAACCCCAATTTCCCTAACCCCAATCCGCCTCTGGCCACGTTGAATGCCGACATCCAGACGCTGGTCACGGCAGAGTCGGCTGCCAAGGCCAAGACCACCGGCGCGGTAGCCGCCAGAGATGTGGCCCTGGGCGTGGTGGTGCGCGACTTGCACAGCATTACCCTGTACGTACAGAGTATTGCCGACGCGAGTCCCGACAGGGCCGCCGAGTTAATAGAAGGCGCGGGCCTGGCTGTGAAAAAAAGTAGTCCCCGTGTAAAAGCCGACTTGTCGGCCAAGGCAGGTAAGGACTCGGGCACGGTCGTCCTCGTCGCGCGGGGGGCCGGTGGCGGGTCGGCCCATAACTGGCAAATGAGCAAGGATCAGCTCGTTTGGGTAGACCTGCCTACCACCATCTCGGCTAAGACCGAAGTAACGGGTCTTGTTTACGGCGCCACCTGGTATTTCCGCCAACGCGCAGTGATCCGCACCGGCACCCAGGCCTGGACCAATGCCGTTAGCTACCTGGTGAAATAAAAAAGCACGTATGTGCAACCACACACAACCCCGTACGAACAACGTACGGGGTTTGTTGTTTTACAGCAGTCGGTTGTGGATGTTCATTCGTCTTTTGTTCATCGCAGGTGGAGGAATGTTCTTTGTAAATCGTCGGATGTAAGTGTTCATTGCGCTTTTGTGCATGCAATATCGTCGGCTGTCAGCTTACATTCGTTCTCTTACGATGTTAGTTGATTCAATGTAAGTGTTAATTGAACGAATGTATGTGAACGGAAGACGAATGTAAGTCTACGGAAGACGAATGTGCATGCATGCTCATCTGATGTAGTCTTACATGAAACGAATGTGAAACCAACTTAGACGAATGTAGCCTTACATCGCTTCTTTTTGCACCCACAAAAGCGTTGTTTTAATCCTCACCAGGCGATTGTCCATTCACACATGCCTTCCTGGCAGCCACGGAAGACGTTTTTTGACAAAATGACGATGAATGTAAGTGCTCATTCGGCGTATGAGCACTTACATTGAACGTATGTACACTTACATCAGGCGAGTGGGGATTCACATTGGGCGAGCCGGCACTTGCAGTGTGTTTTTGTACCCGACGATCAACTTAAACGTGCGTCATTTGTTCTGTTACACCCTGCCATATTTGTTTTTGTTAGATCGGTGCTGAGATGGGCAAATCCATGCGTCAAATGTTCGACCCCGTTGGGGTCGTCACATATACCTGTGTTTTTATTCCTATAAACGTTTAACCCCTTTGGGGTTATCCAATGTTTAATGTTGGAAGAGATGCCGGAGGCATCACACGTTTATAGCAAGGATTAATTTAGTGAAACACGACCCCGAAGGGGTCGCACCTTTCGTTGTAGGGGATCTTAGTCTTCCATAATCTGTCGCAGTACATCCCTGATCAGTTCCTGCTCAAACCCTCTCGACTGTGCATACGTTATCAAGCGGTAACGTCTGCGCAGGGGATGTTTTTCTTTCAGCTTGGCTGCATAGCCTTCGAGTACTTTTTTTAAGGTGAGGAGGTAATCTTCATCGGGTATTTCCAGCATGCCTTTGCGGATGCAGTAGTCTGATATTTTCCGCTTGCGCAGCTCTCCTTTTATCTTCACCCGTCCCCATTTTTTAATGCGGAACTTGCCTCCGGCAAAGGCTTTGGCAAAACGCTCTTCGTTGACGAAATTCTGAGTGATGAGTTCAGAGATGATGTTTTCAACGGCTTCGGGCCAGAGTCCCCAGTCGTAGAGCTTGTCTCTTACTTCCTGCTGGCAGCGTTCCTGGTAAGCACACCACGACATGGCTTTTTCCAACCCCAGCTGCGGGTCGGTGATTTTTATTTTTTTAGGAACAAGGTCGTTATCGTTCATGGCTGCTGGCATTCAAAGCTAAGGAAAAACAACCGGTAATTTGTACCCTGGCGAAGGCTTCCGGAGAACGAAGAGTCCATATCAGCTGTAGATGTCATGGACTTGATTTTATTGACCTTTAAGCCCTCTCCACCCGGAGAGGGTAAGGGAGAGGTCCGTAAAAAGGCAATAAAATCAAGCCCTTTGGAGTGATATTTTTTCAGACATGCAAGATGCACCACATTTGCCTGGCTCATTTATTTTTGGTATGCTTGTATCACAGAAAACTTTCTGCCTCTTATTAAAAACCATCGCATGGAACCTACCGCTACTACAGATACCGCTCCCTTATCCGCGTTTAATCATGCCATGGCTTTTGTAGAACTGAGGCAGTCGGGCCGTTGGATGAAGTTCCTGGCCATTGTTGGTTTTGTGTTTCTGGGGTTAACATTCCTGGCTTCGCTGGCTTTGTTTATGGCACCCCGTTATGGTCCTGTTATTGGTGTGGTGTTACTGGTGGGTTCGGTAATTGCGTTCTTACCTGTGAGGCAACTTTTCCTGTTTGCGAAAGGCATACAAAAACACGAACAAACCGGCAACATGACCGATCTGGAAGATGCCTTCGAAAAACAAAAAACACTTTCCCGCTATATGGCATTTTGTTCGGGCCTGTATTTGCTTGTGCTGTTGGGTGGGGTAATCTGGTTCTTTGCGTTTTAACTTTTAATCTGCTGTTATGGAACAAATCATTGACGACCTTTCTGTAAACACCGTTAAAGCATCTGAACTAAGCGAAAAGGCAAATACGCTCCTGGCCGAAACTGCTCCGTGGATTCGTTTTTGCGCCCTTGCAGGCTACGCTACCACGGCCATAGGATTGTATATAAACAGCTCGGGAGATCATATCCGGCAGATATACAACAGGTTTGGGATAACCCTTCCTGCCGGTGGCTCACCCACCTCTCCTGTATTTGCTTTTATTGCAGGGGCCATTGGTATTGTAACGGCTACGTTCCTGCTGCTTTATTCCATCAAGCTTACCCGTTACTCCAATACACGAAATGCCGACGACCTGTTCGACGCATTCAAAAATCAACGCATCTACTATACCATCAGCGGGGTGCTCTGCATCATTTACCTGGCGGTGATTGTGTTGGCTGTGATTGTTGGGGTGGGTGTAGGGCTAAGCCTTGTAAGGCATTGAAAGCCGGTTGGCAATCAAATCATTCCTCTTGATTTTAATTCCAGGTACTTGTTTACGGTATTGATGGAAAGGTCTTCCGGCCGGGTGAGTATGGCTTGTATACCGTATTGACGCAGCTCACTGACGATCTGCCTTTTTTCCGACACATACTTCTGAGCAAGTGTGTGCAGGTAAATCTCTTCCACATCTTTGCTTTCCGAAACACTGTAATCGAGCACTTCTGTATTCTCGAAAAAGACTACCACCAGTAAATGCACCTTGTTTATTTTACGGATGATGGGCAAGGCCCTTTCCAGCGCAAAATAGCTTTCGAAATTGGTGTAGAGAAATAGCAGGCTGCGGCCCCGGATGGCATTGCGCACGCCCAGATACAAAAGTTCGTAGTTTGCTTCCAGCGGCTTGTCCTGAAGCTTGTAAAGCCCTTCCAATATCTTGCGCAGGTGGCCCTTGCCTTTGTCAGCCCGGATGACTGTATCTATTTTATCGGAAAAGGTAAGCAAGCCGGTCTTGTCCTGCTTGTTGAGGGCGATGTTGGAAATGACGAGGGAGGTGTTTACGGCATAGTCCAGCAAGCTGAGTCCCCGGAAAGGCATGCGCATGGAACGGCTGGTGTCGATGAGGGTGTAGACTTGTTGCGCTCTTTCTTCTTCAAACTGGTTAACCATCAGGTCGGCTTTGCGGCTGGTGGCTTTCCAGTTGATGCTGCGGTAATCATCGCCCATCACGTAATTCTTGATCTGCTCAAACTCGTAGCTCTGCCCGAGTCGTCTCAGTTTTTTGATGCCGTGGAAATTGGAAATGCGGCTGAGCGCTTTCAGCTCAAACGCTTTCATCTCAATGACGGATGGATATACCGGTACCGTTTGTGCCTGGGCTATTCTCACCCTGCGCTCGGCCAGCCCCAGGAAGGAATGCAAATAAACATTCACATCCTGAAACACATATTCCCCGCGCGAGAGCGGACGTAAGGTATAGTCCAGCATTCTTTTTTCTTTTCCATCCAGCTGCAGCTCCATGGAAAAATCACGCAACTGAAACTGAACCGGTAACTCATCTTCCACGTTCAGCCATAAACGCAAACGGGTGGCATTTCGGATCTCCAGGCGTACATGGTTCTCACTTCCCAATGAAAACATTTTGGGGACGTGGCGTGTGGCCTCCACTGCGCGTCGGGTAGAGAAGAGCAACATGAAATCGGTGAGCGTCACGGTCAGCCCAAGTGTGAGCAGGATCTTGACTACAGGTAAAAACATAGGAAACGCGAAACACGCCGCAAAAGCTGCGATGATACCGGTAAAGAGGTAGAAGAACCGGTTGCGGAGATACGTGTTCCAGCGTAGCTTCATCGGGGGACTTCTATGCCTTGTATAATTTCCCGTATGATGTCTTCCGGCTGTATGCCTTCCATCTCCCGTTCGGGTGTGAGGATGATGCGGTGGTTAAGCACAGGGTATGCCACCTGTTGTATATCTTCCGGAGTCACAAAGTTTCTGCCGTTCATGGCGGCCACCGCTTTGGACGTTTTCATGACAGCCAGAGAAGCGCGGGGAGAAGCTCCCAAGAAGAGTGCTCCGTTGTTGCGGGTGTTGAAGATGATGGTGGCTATATAATCAATCAGCTCTTTCTTGATGTGTACCTTCTCAATCGTCTCTCTGCACGTCTTGATGTCGTTGGCCGAAAGGATGGGTTGTACATCGGAGGTAACGGTTAAACGGAAGTCATCTTTGAAACGTTCGAGTATAGCTTTCTCTTGTTCGAGAGAAGGATACTTCATCTTGATGCGAAACATAAACCGGTCGAGCTGGGCTTCCGGCAGTTTGTAGGTGCCTTCCTGTTCCACGGGGTTTTGAGTGGCAATGACAAAGAAGGGGAAGTCAAGTAAATGCGTACGCCCGTCCACGGTTATCTGCCGCTCTTCCATTACTTCAAACAAGGCCGCTTGTGTCTTGGCCGGTGAGCGGTTGATTTCATCTATCAGCACCACATTGGAAAAAATAGGGCCGCGGTTAAAGCTGAACTCAGAAGTTTTAACGTTGTATACCGTCGTGCCGATAACATCGGTTGGCATCAGGTCGGGCGTGAACTGTATGCGGGAGAACTGGATAGAGAGGGTCTTGGCAAGCAGCTTGGCGCTGAGTGTTTTGGCAATACCGGGCACACCTTCCAGCAGCACATGTCCGCCGGAAAATAAACTAACCAGCATCAGCTCGATCATCTCTTCCTGACCAATGATTACTTTTTTTAATTCGGCTTTTACACGGGCCACCGAGCTGCTTAGCGCGAGGAGTTCGGGTGAAAGGGTGTCGGGTGTCAGGTTTTCTTCCATGGGTTAGCTGCTTTTATTAAAAATTCATTTACAGGTACGGTAAAAATGTTCCAATGCTTTGTGAAAGGCAATCAATTCACCCTGATCAACAGCTACCACCGTATTCTGGTAAGCGGCATACAAGGTAAATATCTTTGACACGTCTTCTATGGCAACTTGCGATTTGGTAGCAATGGCTTTGATGAGTGCTTCATTCAATTGGTTGGTGGTAAGGTAATACCGGTTGCGGATAAAAAGCAGGAAAAGTTTCATTTTCTGCATGCACAGCTTTTGGTGATCGCTTTGCTGGTAATACAACTCGCCCACGGTTTGCACAAATTCCAGAGAAGTGTTTTCGTTGGGCAATATCACCGGGATAACCCGCTGCCGGCGCATGGCACGAAAAAGAAAATAAGTAAGTATAAGCCCAAGCATGGTATACCAGGCCCAGCGAATGGGTTCTTGGGAAAGTAAGTAGTGGAGTGGTCCTTTGCCGGGATCCTGCAATTCCCTGCGGGTAGGGCCGGGCACGCGGCTGAGCTCATCCCAATAGGTTTTGCCTGGAGGGAGGTGAGAGAACACTTTACCGGTATATTCCAGATGAGGCGCTTCGAGTAAGGAGTAGTTGGTGAAAACGAGGGGGTTGAAGTGGAAATAGAAAAATCCTTTTCCGTAAGCAATGCGAATAAAGTCGGGCTTTTCGGGTTGCAGGTAACCGAGGCACTGTATGGCCGGCAGGTAGCGGCAGGTATCATTTGTGATGAAGTAGTTCCACTCGTATCTCGTGCATACTCCTTTGTATGCATAACGGTATTCATAAGGCGTGGAGCTGCAAAGGTCGGGGTGGAAGAAGTTAAGCTGGATGATGCTGTCGGTTTGTATGCCCGTCATGCTTTCGCTGGTGCCGCAGGAATCAAAACCCAGGGCATTGTCCAGCTCATGTGGGATATAGGGGGCAGCGATAAAGGCATTGTTCCCTTTTTCCACAAAAGCCAGCAAGGTATCGGTATCGGCATCGCCCAGGAAAAGCCGGTCGCCTATGAACAGGTAGTTCTTGATCCCCGACTGCTCGCTGTTCGACAAGGCTTTGCTCAGGGCTTTGTTGCCCACCGTAAAGTTGCCTTTCCCAAAATAAGGAACGAGCAGCTTGGTAAGCAAGGAGGTGCCATAAGGCTCTTCGCTGCTTTGCTTGTAGGTCTCGGTCCAGTCGAATTTGATTTTCTTGGAATTGATATACAGCAGATACCCCAGCAGCAGGCAGATGGCTACGCCGAGGGTGATGAAAGCTCCTGTTTTGGATTTACTTTTCACTGCTGTGCGAATGTTTTAAGGTATCCAGAAACGATTTAAAGCGTGGTGTGATCTGTTCATAGTCGGTTTCCGACAAATCCAGGTCCCCATACCAGATACGGTCAAATAAGCGTGTGATGTCGCGGAACACCGGGTAGTGTGTATGATCTCTTAAATCGTTCAGGTACTCCCGGTTGGTCTTCTCTTTCCTCCACTGTATGAGTTGCAGTTCGGCCAGGGAATGAATGATGGAAACATAATAAATGCGCACGGCTTCTTTGAAGTTGCGGGCAGCGAGGGCTTCATTTAATAAACGCTCGAGGTCGGAGAGGGCAACCTCCCGTATGTCCTCTATGTCTTCCACCCGCACCAGCACTGCATCCTTGTCCACCTTTTTGTTGCCCAGCCTTCCCGAGAATATCTTGAAAAGGAGGAAGGCCAGCAGTGCGATGGCTAAACCGGAGAGAATGTATTTGATAACGGGACCGGAGAACAGGCTGGGCCCCGAAAAGAGCGAACGCGTGGAGATTTCTTTGGGCTTCTTCTTGGGTGCCGCTTCGGTATAGTCAAGTCCTTTGCGTGCATCCTCCCAGGCTTTGCGGTCGAAGGCATGCGTGGGCATGGGAGCAGCGGTATACCTTTTTTGCAGCTCCGCAGCCGTGTCGGGGGCAAAGACAGCCTGGAAGGCAACAGTATCTGCTGCCGTGCTTAGCTCATCTGTTTGGGTACTATCAGTCTGCATGGATGCAGCGCTTATGCGGGAAGCAGGAAAAAGGCAGGCAAGGCAAAGCAAGAGCCAGAAGGCCGGAGGTATTAACAAAGACAGGGGAGCCTTGCGCGTTCTCACTTTTTAAGTATTGTTTTTTCGCCCATCGCCGCTATCCTGCTGCGCAATGAGGTGGCAAAACGAATTTCGTTTAAGCTGTAGTATAACAACATCATGCCACCGGTAAGCAGGGGAAGCACCAGTCCGAGTGTGAGTGTAGAGCAAAAGGTCATGAATGCAATGAAAACGGCCTGGTGCGTGGAGGCATTGAAGTTGAAGTTCCAGCTCATGATTTCGAAATAGTTGGTGAGCAGGGGAGAATCCACCACCAGGAAGAACAAGACGGAGAGGAGGCCAAGCAGGTAAAACAAACCGATGAACTTCCAGAAGTGTGTGCTGCAAAGTGTAAACATACGCCGGAGGCTGCCGCTGCTTTCGCTGGCCGGTTTTTCGTGCAGTACGGCTCCGTATAAAAACACAAAAGGCAAACCGGTGAGTAAGAAAAAGACAGACCAACCGTTTTGAAACAACAATATGGCATTGACGATAACCGAAAGCAGGAGGCAACCAAAGCTCTGGCGAAGAAGGTATTTGAGTGCTGACCTTTCGGTACGGGCCGGTTTGATTTCCCTGCCTAAGAAAAAGTGTATGCTGAAGAAGTAGGAAGCCAGCAGCAAAATATTGAGTCCTATCAGAAAGGGATGCTTGGTATAGTTAAAAAGCTCGGCGATAAAAAAGTAATTGCTGCTCTGGAAATTACTGTCCCTGATCTCGGGGTAAGAGATAAACAAAGCGATGAGATAGGCCGCCGTGATAACCAATGAGCTGTAGAAAAGGGCTTTGAACTTCTTGCGGTAAACACTGAACACATCTTTGAAGATCTCTCCGTTGGAATGGATCTCTGAAATGTCAATCTTAACCTCTCCATTGGGCCGAAGCTGTGCCTCCCGTATGGGACTTTTAAACCCGGTTCTTGCTTTCTTCCACGGCAGCCATACAAAGTAACCGAGAATCAAAAACAAGGACAAGCTGATGACTCCTATGCGGAAGACAGTGGGTAGCTCGGTATAGCGGGTAACAAAGCTTTCGATGATGGCGGCAAACACTACAATGGGAGCAATGCCCAAGAGTATTTTCAATCCCCTGCGCGCACTGAGCAGGAAGCTCTGGGCACGGGAATAACTTTTGGGAAAGACAAGGCCGTTACCCATCGTAATACCCCCCGCCCCGGCAATAATCATGGCCGACATTTCGAGCGTGCCATGCATCCAGATGGTAAGTGCCGACTCGGCAAAGAGTCCTTGCTGGTAAAAGAAATACTGGAAGGTGCCTACCATGATGCCGTTGTAGGCGATGTATCCAACGGAACCAATGGAAAACAAAAGTCCAAGCAGGAAGATCATGACAGAAACACCCAGGTTGTTAATCGCAATACCCAGAAACATGTTGATTTCATGCATCTGTTTATACACGGCCATGGGGTCATGCTTTTTGATGTTCTCTATGGTCATGTTCACATAGGCATCACCCAGGATGATTCTTGGAAACTCCGGATCCTGACGGCAGGAGAAAATACCGATCAGTACAGAAAGCGTAAAGACGATGGCAGAGATGAGGAAAGCCCTGCGGGAGGTCCAAACAAGCTGAGGAAGTTCTTCTTTCCAAAACTCCCGGAAGCGGTGCATGCGCGTCCGTTTGTTTTTATACAAACTCGAAAACACCTGCTGCGCCAGGTTGTTCAGGTAAATGCGTACAGAGCGGTTGCGGTAATAGGTGCGGGAATAAGACAAATCGTCGGTGACCTGTATAAAGAGATTGCTGAGCTTGTCAGGATCTTTTTTATCAGAAGCGAGAATCTTTTCGAACTCGTCCCATTTTTCCTTATTCTGAGCAATGAAATTGGTTTCGCGCATAAAACAGGTCGAGTCGTAAATGTAAGAAATAGCAATGGTATTCCCATGGGCCGGGAGGGAGATTCTGTCTCTTCTTATTCTTAATTGGGTACTGCAAGCAGTTATTCGGTTGCAGCTTTAAACGGCATATCGGGAAGAATGCAGACGACATAGCCTTTTGCCTTTAACAGAGAAATATCCGCATCGCTGGGTTTCCGTTCGTAGGAGATAAAAGAGGTATAAAACATGGTTTCGATGTAATAGGGGTCGTTGAACAGAACGGTTTTGTCTGAATATAAAGTGCTGGTCAGTGCCTTGATTCTTTTTGTCTGTTCCACTTTATCACTGTCATATCCTTCAAATGCTTTAATTCGTTCAAAAGCATAACGAATGGGTAAAGCGATTATAAGAATGATCAGCCCATACTTTAGCCAGAGAAACGCTTTATTCCTGACCCGAGCCCGGTAAACATCCTGAACAAAAACAGCTGTCAATATAAACAGGGCCGGAGCGGTAAATAAGAGATACGCCTGCATTTTGGTTTTGGCCAGGGAAAAGAATAGCAATGGAATGAGAAACCAAACCAATAAGGCCAGGATAGAAGGGTTCCGCTTTTTATGAAAGAGGCTGCAAATATGCCATCCTACGATGAGCAGGATGAGTTCGTTGAAGCAAATCATGCATTTGACAAGGAAATAATAATAGTTCCCCGTTTGATTGCCTTGTACATCCGTTAAATGGCTGGAGTAGGAGCTTAACTCCCATTGAGCTTCTAAAGGAAATTTCCAGAAGATATAAATTTCCCAAGGGATGAAAATCAACACGGCACTTAACAGGATAACAAACAAATGGATTGCAATTTGCCTGATATGAGCCCTGTCAAAGACAATGATAAGCCAGATGGGAATAACAATTAACGCCGTGAGCCATTTGCATAAGATTGCCAGACCAATGCTTGTACCAATCAAAACACAAGTTGTAAGCGTCCGTTTAAGCCTGTATTCAGTGGCAAAAAACACAGAAAGGGTAATGAAGAAAAGGAAAAACAAGTCAATATGATCAGTGGCAACCCGCCCTCCGGTGATATCCAGTAATAATCCGTTAATGGAACAAAAAAAAGCGGCTAATAAGGCTGTCTTATTTGAATGGAATAGATTGATACAGATGCGAAAAGTGAGATAAATGGTGGCGGTAGAAAGCAAAATGGATGGGATGCGTACTGCAAATTCGTTTACACCGAACAGCTTCATGCTTAAAGCAATCGCCCACAACGGTAAGGGTTGTTTATGCAACCAGACAAAGTTGCCTGCCCAGTTTTTGTAATTAAATGGAAGGAGCGGGTTTTCGTATAGAGTAGGGACAAACGGGTGATTCAACAGGTTTTTTGCAACCAGGGCATGGTAACGCTCATCCCAGAAATGAAGGAAGGGATCTGTTGAAACCCCAATTCTAAGTAATAACCCTCCGGCCAATATAAGAAGTAAAGCCACCGCCGTTTTCTCCTTCTTTTGTGCACTGTAAGCAAGCCAATAGAGGGGTATGGAGAGGAGAACGGTAAGGGTATTGATCATAAGCATCGGCAAGTTACAAAAAGGACTAAAGTGAAAGCGGCAGTCCAATTGCAGGGAAGGTAGGATTGAATGCAAGCTTTATTTATCTTCGTAATAACAAGCCTTTTGCACGCGTGAGATCCATCGAAATAAACACCGCCCAAAACGTCACCATTGAGTATGAGCTGGCTCCCTTATACGCCCGCCTGCTGGCCTTTCTGCTCGACCTGGCAGTGATAGGGGCCGGACTGCTGCTGTTTTATTTCCTGGGACTGCTGGTTACCGGTGGACTGTCGGACGTAATGATGTATTACAATTACCTCGTGCTCGTTCCTATTTTCTTGTTTTATTCCCTGGGTTCTGAAATATTCATGAACGGACAAAGCGTTGGCAAGCTGGCCCTGGGCATACGCACCGTGAAGCTTACCGGCAAGCAAGCCACCCTGAGCGATTACATTATGCGCTGGCTGTTTCGCCTGGTAGATATCTATTTGTGCTTTGGTTCTCTCGCAGCTATCCTGATTAGTTCTACAGATAAAAGTCAGCGTATAGGAGACATTGTAGCCAATACCGTAGTGGTTCGCCTCAGGCCATCCCGTGTGCTCCGGTTAAAGGATTTGCTGAGCATTCATTCCATAGACAATTACCAGCCCCGCTATCCGGAAGTGCGGAACCTGAGTGAGGAAGACATGCTGCTCGTGAAGAGTGTATTGGAACGCAACCGGAAATATGCAAACGAAGCACACCGCGAAGCACAGGATGAACTGGTCAAAAAGTTAATGGTGCTCTTGCAGCTCCCCAAGCTGCAACAAGAAAAAGCAGAGTTCCTGAGAACTCTGCTGAATGATTACATCGTATTGACGAGGTGATTTTTATGGACTGAAACAGCTCAGATCTTTATTTCATCCTCATTCTTGTTGAGGAAATGATACTCCATAAAATGATAAGACGATACTGCCCGCACATTTAGTTTGCCTCCCAGCTTCATGGCCAGGCGGCGACGGATAGAGAAGATGCCCCGGGTGAGGTAGGCTTCAATAAACGGATGCACGCACAGGGTGATGTTTTTCTCGTTCTGTTCCTTGATGAGGTAGCGCAGGTTGTTTTCAATCTGATCCATCATCAGGATGGCAGGCTGAATTTCGCCGGTGCCTCCGCAAGAAGGACATTTCTCGCTGGTCTGGATACTCATTTCCGGTCTTACCCGTTCCCGGGTAATCTGGATGAGGCCGAACTTGCTAGGAGGAAGAATGGTATGCTTGGCCCGGTCGAGACGCATCTCGTCGCGGAGCTTTTGAAAAAGAAGCTTTCTGTTTTCGGCCGAATGCAGATCGATGAAGTCTACCACAATAATACCACCCATATCGCGCAACCGAAGCTGACGGGCCACCTCTACAGCAGCTTCGATATTCACCTCCAGCGCATTTGCTTCCTGGGTGTTGGATGACTTGGCACGGTTGCCGCTGTTCACGTCAATTACATGCAGTGCTTCGGTATGCTCCACGATCAGGTAAGCACCGCTCTTCATGTTCACTGTTTTTCCAAACAATGCTTTGATCTGACGGTCTACGCCGAAATGGTCAAAGATGGGAACGGAACCCCCTTTGTATAGCTTCAGAATTTTTTCCTTGTCAGGAGCAATGGTCTGGAGGTATTCCTTCGTCTCGTTGAAGAGATTCTGGTCGTTGATGTGTATGCTGTTAAACGAATTGTTCAGCAGGTCGCGCAGGATGGAAGAGGTACGGTTCAATTCTCCTAGCACCCGTTTAGGGGGCTGAGATTTCACCATTTCTTCCACACAGGTCTTCCACTTATTCATCAAATCATTCAGGTCGGCATCCAGCTCAGCAACACTTTTACCTTCAGCAACAGTACGAACGATGACTCCGAAATTCTTTTGTTTGATACTTTGAATCAGTTTGCGCAGACGCTCACGCTCTTCTGTGCTTTTGATTTTCTGGGAAACGTTGACTTTGTCGGCGAAAGGTATCAGTACAATATAACGGCCCGCAAGAGAAATTTCAGAAGTGATACGCGGGCCTTTGGAAGAGATGGGTTCTTTGGCAATTTGTATGAGTATCTGCTGGTCGGTTTTTACGACATTGGAAATCTTGCCGTCTTTTGGAATTTCATTCTCCAGTTTAAACTGACTCAGTTCGCTAGTCTTCATCCTTCCGGCCTGAGACATGCTGGTAAATTTGTTGAGGGAGGCAACGTTGGGACCTAAATCGAAATAGTGAAGGAAAGCGTCTTTTTCATAGCCCACGTCCACAAAAGCTGCATTCAAACCAGCCATTACCTTCTTCACCCGACCCAGGTAGATGTCGCCGACTGAAAAATCAGTATTGCTTTTTTCGCGGTTCAATTCCACGAGTCTCTTTTCATTCAGCAGGGCCAGGACCACTTCTGAATTGGAGACGTCAATGATTAAGTCGTTCACTAAGAATATTTTTAGAAGCTGTTTAAAACTAATGCGTCAGATTGCTCCCTGATCTTTTAGGTAACCCGCTCCACTCTCTATAACACTAGATTGACAGAAACACCTGTTTTCATTATTCCGGAAATGATTTAACGAAACAAAGGAAACATTCGGTTACCGTACTTCAGTGCCGCATAGTAGGCATATAGAAATAGATACCTCATCAAACGAATACTTACACCGGAGTGAAAAAATAATTCGGATCAGGCACTGAAGGAAAATGCTAATTCAGACAGACAATCGGACAAGGTCCGGAACCCGGTAAAGTACAGCAAGCTGATACGATAACGGGGGAATAGGATTAATGGATTTTCCGGTTATACACGGGAATAGCCATGAGGAGAAAGCTCCTTCCTCGAGTGGAAGAAGGAGCTTCATGGATGTATCCTATTTCTTCTTATGTCTGTTCTTACGGAGACGTTTCTTACGCTTGTGGGTAGCCATTTTATGTCTCTTTCTTTTCTTTCCGCTTGGCATGGTGATTTATTTTATGAGTTTTTCAATTTAGTTATTTCATTCTGTATAGACGTCCGCAGCATTACATCATCTTCCTTGCGAACGTATTTCTCGAGGTATTCAATTGTCTTGGCTTTATTACCGAGCTTCTCGTAGGCTTCGGCAATTCGTACATAGAGCAAAATATAATCCGGTTTCAGCTTCAGCACTTTCTCAAAGCGGTTGATCGCTTTTTCGTACTGACCGGAAGTCATCGCAAAGCTTCCGAGGTTGAGTAAGGCATCCACGTAATTCGAATCGGCCTTCAGCACTTCCTGCAATAAACCAATTCCCCGCATGGGGTCTGAAGTGCCGTCAACATAACAAACACCCAGTCCGGTTTTTGCATTCAGGTCGTTCGGATCCATTGCCAGTACCCTTGCAAAAGCATGTATGGCCGAATCAACCAATACACGTGCCGAAGGAAAATACTTCGAACCAACGTAATAGCGTTCAGCTGCCTTTGTCCAGTCGGCCTTAGCGTTTGTCTCGCTGGCTTTTACCTGCATGTAAAATGCAGAAGCGGCTGGTTTCTGAAGCGTATCAAAAAGTGATACCAGCTTATCGATGGTGGCAGCTTTTTCCGCTCCGGAAGCCTTCTTCTCCTGATCGATCAAAGCGTTTACGCGATCCTTGTCTTTTCCTGACAGTGAGGCCAGGGACGAATCAAGGTAACTTAACGCGGAAGCATGATCGGAGGATGAGGCATTACCGGCATGGCCACTCATGAGTGACTTGAAATCGGTAACCGTATCAGGCGTACGACGTGCAAAACATAAAAGAACGGTAATCAGTACTGCCCCTGACACGAAGGCAATTTGCATTCTTGACAGGGGGATCTTCATCTTATTTTGGCTCCACTTTAACGTTGTTCTTTACCTTTTCCACAAATGTCTTTGCAGGTTTAAAGGCTGGAATATTGTGCGCTGGAATGATTACCACGGTGTTTTTGGAAATATTGCGGCCGGTTTTTTCAGCTCTCTTCTTGACAATAAAGCTTCCAAATCCTCTCAGGTATACATTGTCTCCTTTAGCTACTGCTGTCCGGATTGATTTCATGAAGGCTTCAACTGTGGTTTGAACGGCAATCTTTTCGATACCTGTTTTTTCCGCAATTTCGTTGACTACATCAGCTTTGGTCATCTTTTAATGAATTTAGAATCAAATGATTAAACCTAATTTTTTTTCTTTAACGGGCAGCAAAGATACAATTTTAATTATACCAGCCTACAAAAAACGGGAAATGCTTCAAAATGAAATCGTTTGACCGTTTAATGTGAGGCATTTTGGAGACTAAAAAAGGAAGGGACGACTTCCCTTGCCTTGTTCAAGTAATTGAAAATCAGTATTCTGAAAAAATGAGCAAGTGCAGCCCGGTTCAATCTCCCAAATCGGGCGAAAAACGTACTTTCACCACATGAATCTGGCTTCAACCCTTCTTGCCTGGTATGCGGTGAATAAACGGGAACTCCCGTGGAGAGGAATTAAGAATCCCTACCATATCTGGTTGTCGGAAATTATAATGCAACAGACTAGGGTAGAGCAGGGTACACCTTATTATAAGACTTTTGTGAAACACTTTCCCAAAGTGTCTGACCTGGCCAAGGCCCCGGAGGATCAGGTCTTAAAACTCTGGCAGGGACTCGGTTATTATTCCCGTGCCAGGAACTTGCATGCCGCTGCCAAATACATACATATAGAACTGGGCGGCAAATTTCCTAAAGAGTACGCAGACATTTTGAGTCTGAAAGGAGTAGGAGAGTACACCGCCTCGGCCATTGCGTCTTTTGCCTATGATAAACCGCATGCGGTAGTGGATGGTAATGTCTACCGTTTCCTTTCCCGAGTCTTTGGCATAAGTACCCCGATAGATTCCCCTGCAGGCAAAAAAGAATTCAAAGCCCTGGCCGATGAACTGCTGGATAAGAAAGATCCGGGAACGTATAACCAGGCCATCATGGAGTTCGGTGCCAGGTATTGCACCCCCCATAACCCGGATTGTGAACAATGTGTTTTCAGGACTACCTGCGTGGCGAGGGAGAAAAAGCTCGTTGAACTGCTTCCCGTAAAAGCAAATAAGACCAAAGTGCGTGACCGGTATTTCCAATACCTGGTTATCCGGTACAAGTCCCAAACATGGATCAAACAACGCGGAGGGAAAGATATTTGGGAAGGCTTATTTGATTTCCCTTTAATAGAATCAGACAAAGCCCTTACCGAAAGCCAGATTAAAAAAAGCCCTTTTTGGAAAAAGCACCTCGGTAAAGCCAATGCAAGCATCCTCAAAGAGCCGGTGGTTTATAAACACATTCTCAGTCACCAGCGTATTTATGCTTCCTTTTGGGAAGTGGAGGTGAAAAACAAACTCAACGAAACCGATTGGACAGAAACACCTCAGAGCAAACTGCACGAGTATGCTGTGCCGAGACTGGTGGATAGGTACCTGGAAGAGAGGTGAAAGTAAACGGTGAGCCACTGCTTCCCGGTTAGCAGTCGTTTTCAGAATGCCCTAAATTTGTTAGATTTGTGTTTCAGTAACCTCACCCAAACAAACACATGGCAGGAGTAAATAAAGTGATTTTAATAGGTAACCTGGGTCGCGACCCGGAAGTACGTCACCTCGAAGGAGGAGCCAGTGTAGCGAACTTCCCTATGGCTACTACCGAAACATATAAAGACAAGACCGGCAACAGGGTAGAGCAAACCGAATGGCACAATATCGTCATGTGGAGAGGGCTGGCCGATGTGGCCGAAAAGTACCTGAAAAAAGGAATGACCATTTATGTAGAAGGTAAACTTCGTACCCGCTCTTACGATAAAGACGGACAAAAGCATTACCGTACCGAAATCCTTGCCGACAACATGACCATCCTTACCCGCAAGGATGATAACAGGGGTGGCAATGAAAACACCCCTCCGGCATCATCCGGTCAGGGAAATACGGATTCCTTGCCCTCTTCTTCCGAGAGCATGTCGGATGATCTGCCATTCTGAAGAACACATACTCCATTGGATCCTCAGTTACCTTTCACATCTTGTATCTTGCAAATTCCGGCTGAGCCGACAGCGCTCTGGCCAGAGTACCTGCTTTTTGCTTTCTTTTTCCTAAGCTTTACACTCCTGTCTGCTTTGAGTCGGTCGGTTGGATCGTTGGGAGAAGAAGACTTGAATGAAATAGAAAACAAACAGGGACGAAGGATGCTCGCCCGCCAGCTGCGGAATACGAAAGGAATTGAAGCTGCCTTTGGAATTGGGAAATATGTCTCCCTTTTCATTCTTGCCCTCTCCAGCTATCGCGTGGTAAGTCTGTTCATGCCTGGCCAGGATAGTTCAAAGGAAGCATTGTCGGTGCTGCTTTGCTTATTCCTGATATTTGTTTCTTTTCTGATTTCCCGTTTAATGGTGGCCAGCTCACCCAAGCTGATGATAGTCACCTATGCACCTCTCGTACTCTTCGTAAACTGGCTCTTCCTGCCTTTTTCATATATCTATTCCAGAGTCGACACCTTTTTTCGGAACAAAACAAATATGCAGCATCCGGTTATTTCCATGGATGACCTTTCCCGTGCACTTGATTTGACGGAACACGGAGAAACGAATTCACAGGAACATAAGTTACTCAAAGGCATCGTCACCTTCGGGAGTATGGATATTACCCGCATCATGAAGCCCAAGATGGATATCGTGGCATTTGATTTTCATATGGGATTCCAGGAACTGATTAAAAAAATCCTGGATTCCGGTTATTCCCGTATTCCGGTTTACCGCGATCAGCTCGATCAGATAGTAGGTGTTTTATATATTAAAGATTTACTGCCTCACCTGGATGAAGCAGATGGATACAACTGGCAGGCCCTTCTCCGGCCTTGCTTTTTTATCCCGGAGAATATCAAGCCCGACGAACTGCTCCGTGAATTTCAGCATAAGAAAACTCACCTGGCCGTGGTGGTAGATGAGTTTGGACAAACCGCCGGATTGGTTACCCTGGAAGATATCATTGAAGAAATAGTTGGAGAAATAAATGATGAGTTTGATGAAGACGACCTGGTTTACTCCAAGCTGGATGACAACAACTATGTTTTTGAAGGGAAAACATCCATGAACGACTTCTTAAGGATAACCGGCAGGAGCGAAGAGAGTATCAGCGACTTGAATTCGGATGCAGACACCCTAAGTGGATTTATTATTGAAAGAGCAGGACGTTTCCCTAAGAAGAGTGAAAAGATTTATTGGGAAAATTTTACATTTACCATAGAGTTAGCCGACTCCAGGCGGATCAAACGAGTTAAAGTCACCATTCGAAAAAAAACGAATACCAATGAAAAATAATCTGATTGCTGTAGGTATTCTGATGACCGTTATGCTCTCTGCTTGTGGTGGTAGTGATGATGAAGCTACCCCCAAGCCCAAAGGTTATTTCCGGATAGACCTGCCTGAAAAGAAGTATGTGACCTATGAGAAGGATTGTCCTTTTACGTTTGAATATCCAACCTACGCACGTATAGTAAATGACCCGGAGAAAACAGCAGAACCCTGCTGGCTCAACTTCGAATTCCCGCGTTTTGGTGCCACGCTCCATTTAAGTTACAAAGAGCTGCACAATGATCCGATGACTTATATCAAGACTGCCTGGGACATGGTTCAGAAACATATCCCTAAGGCTTCTGCCATGAACAACGAAGAGGTGCTGAACAAGCAGGAAAAGGTATACGGACTGGTATTTAACATCGAAGGTAATGCGGCTTCACCCTTACAGTTTTACCTGACAGACAGCACCCGCCATTTTCTTAGGGCTGCTCTCTACTTCAACGCCGTTCCTAATAAAGATTCCATTCAACCGGTATTTGATTTTATTCGCCTCGATGTCCTTCACATGATCAAGACATTCCATTGGCAAGAGCATTCCCCGGCAAAGCAATGAAAACCCTGGTCGTACCTTTTATACTGCTGCTGATTTTTCTTCCTGCTGCAGGAAAGGGTCAGGCTGTTAACTACTCCAAAGTAAAGATATATGCCGATCAGCAAGGTCTGATTCGACTGGCCAAAGCAGGTATCCCGGTTGATCACGGAGAACGCAAAGCAGGAGTTTACTACGTTTCTGATTTTTCTGCAAACGAACTAGCGATCATTCAAGCCCTGGGTTTTAAAACCGAGATGCTCGTTAAGGATGCATCTTTCTATTATGAAAGGAGAAACGAAGAAAGAGTAATAGGCACTCCTTCACCCTTGAATCTGACTTGTGCCGGGGGACAAACATTTCCTGTTCCCTCAGGCTTTCAACTCGGCTCTATGGGAGGATACCCTACTCTCGCTGAAATCCTTTCAACCCTCGATACCCTCACTACACGATATCCAAACCTTGTAAGCGCGAAAGCGACTATTAATGCAACAACTACTATTGAAGGGCGCCCAATTTATTGGGTGCGTGTTTCCAATAACCCGAGCGTGCGCCAGACCAAGCCCCGTATCCTTTACACTGCATTGCATCATGCCCGGGAACCCGCTTCGGTATCGGAGATGCTGTATTACTTGTTTTACTTATGTGAAAATTATGCCACCAATCCCGAAGTGAAATTTCTGGTGGATAATACTGAAATGTATTTCGTGCCTTGCATTAACCCGGATGGGTATGTCTACAATCAAACCACCAACCCAAACGGAGGAGGACTTTGGAGGAAGAACAGAAGAGACAATTTGGATGGCACATACGGAGTGGACCTGAACCGCAACTATGGATTTAACTGGGGCGTTGATAACGTAGGTTCTTCTCCGCAAACCAGCAGCGATACTTATAGAGGGCCTGCCGTATTTTCTGAACCGGAAACGGCCATGATGAAATACCTGGATTCGGTATATCATTTCAGAGTCACGGTGAACTACCATACTTACGGGAATGATTTGATTTATCCCTGGGGATATGCCTACGGGATTTATACACCCGATTCTGCTGAATTCAATGAAGTAGCCGGTCTGATGACTGCCGACAATCATTTTGCATGTGGGACAGGTAATCAAACAGTGGGATACCTCGTCAATGGTGATTCCGACGATTGGGCATATGGAGATACCGTTACCAAACCCAAGACGCTGGCATTGACACCCGAAATAGGAAGTTCTTCTGATGGTTTTTGGCCAGCCGCAAATACGATCATCCCGATTTGTCAAAGCGTACTGGCTCAAAACCTGAATGCGGCACTGTGTATCACGAAATATGCAGTTGCTACAGACGATTCGGATTATTACCTCTCTCAATTACACGGTTTTCTATTCTATCAGATTAAGCGAATTGGTTTAGATAGTCCTGCTGTTTACACTGTAAAACTGATACCCTTGAGTTCCCAATTGAGCTTCGGTGGCGGACCTGTTACCTATCCTTCACTTGCGAGGCTGGAAGCGAAAATGGATTCAATTCCCTACACCTTGTCAGGCACGCTGACTCCGGGCACTAAAATTCGGTATGTTCTTGAAGTCAGCAATGGCGTATATGCTCATCAGGATACAATAACAAAGGTGTTTGGAACACCGGTCAATGTGTTTGTCAGTGATGGGAATTCAATGACTGGATGGAGCACAACGGTATGGGGGCTTTCGACAACTCATTATTTCTCTCCACCATCTTCATTAACCGATAGTCCTGCCGGAAATTATCCCGACAATGCCGACGAGGTAATGACTACTTCTAATCCGCTTGATCTGACAAATGCTCTTTCGGCCCGTCTTAATTTCAAAGCCAGGTGGGAAATGGAATCGGGTTATGACTATACAGAAGTGGAGGTTTCGGATGACAATGGAACTACCTGGATTCCTCAATGCGGAAAATATACCATCTCGGGTAGCGGGAATCAGGATGCTGGGCAGCCCCTGTACAATGGTTTTCAATTAAACTGGATAAAGGAAGATATTTCTTTGGACGATTATCTGGGTAAAAATGTCTTGCTTCGCTTTGAACTCAAAAGTGATCCCGCCAATAATTACGATGGATTTTATGTGGATGACGTGATGGTGAGAAAACTGGCACTTTCCAATGGCATCTCCGATCCTCCAAACAAGGAGTATATCAGCCTGGCTCAGAATAATCCTAATCCTGTGATTGGCTTGACTTACATTTCATATTACTTGCCACCTGGAAGTAATGGGATGTTGGAAATACGGAATGTGATGGGCCAAACAATCAGGCAGTTTGCAATAACCGCTGGTACAGGAAAAGTGGAGGTAGATGGTTCTGATTTAGCCGCGGGAGTGTATCTCTACCGGATCAGGACAGCTCAAGGCTCATCGGTGACGCGTAAACTGCTGGTGAGTACAAGTCCCCATTGAATACCGAACAACAAGCACGCCAGCAATAAATGGACCGGCTGAATAAATGCCGGCAAAGCGAACAAGCTCAACGAAGCACCTGCTCCGATCTCAAGAAGCAGCACTAAAAGCAAAGCACCAACCCGTTTTTTGACCATCTGATAAAATTCCTGATCGCGGTATATCAAGTAACACACAAATAGATTTAAGGCCAACAACACCCACGCGAATGTGCCGTGGCTATAAAACAGGAGACCAACATTCGGAAGGATATCTCCTCTGGTGTTTTCATCAAAATTTTTGAGCAATACATCCACATGCTCCCGAACCTGGGTGCCTGCTAAAATCTGGAGGGTTGTAAAGACAAAAGAGACGAGAATCCATTTAGATAAAAATTTGCTATGCGGCTTTACCATTCGCGTAGCAGATGCTTTCATCACCAGATAGGCTTGTACTGTCAGGATAATCAATGAAAGAAACATGTGCAGGGTAATCACTCCCGTATGCAGGTTGGTATGTACTACAATGGCCCCAAGCACTCCTTCCATACCGGTAAGTATCAGGGTTGCCAGCGCTAGCTTTAAAAAAAGCGGATGCTCTTTTCTGATTCTCCAAGCCAGAAATAACTGTGCAAACATGAGTAATCCCAATACAGCTCCTATCAGCCTGTTGCCGTATTCTGTCCAGGTTTGTAATGCATTAAAGGGGGCTATACGCTGTTCCTGCACCTTGAAGTATGTTTGGTAGTTGGCCGGAAGCTGGGAAACATTAGTTGGAGGAATCCAGTGCCCAAAACACTTTGGCCAGTCTGGACAACCCATGCCCGATCCGGTTGCACGGACAACAGATCCTGCAATGATTACGAGGTAAACAAAAACAAGCGTCCATTTTGCCAGATGCAGAAAACGGGAGGATGGTTGCGTACTCAAAACTATTTTTATTTAGGACCAAATTTAGGGCTTTCTGTTACAATATGGATCAGGCAATCGCGTTATTCCTTATATTTAACTTGAAAATCCAAACCCATGCTACGAAAACATCTCCCCTTGCTTCTGCTATTGTTATTGCCATTGGGTATATACGCGCAGGATGCTGATGAAAATAAAAATGCTGGTCGCTTCATGCTGGGTTATCGGACTACGGTGAGTGCTTTCAGCGATGCTGGTTTTTTAGGCTTCGGTTCAGGAGCACACTTCCGATTGCAATTTGGTCCCCGCATCAATTCCGAGTGGTATTACGATCACATCTCAACTAACTTAGGTGGATTGGGAAGACGCACCGACGAACACATCGGCTGGTCGGTGATGTTCTATGTGTTCGGGCAGCATACCGAACGCGGTAAGTTCACTCCCTATGTGGAAGCAGGAAACTGTTTCGATTACACAGCCATCCGGGCCAGTTATTCGGGCGGAGCATTTGCCGACAGAGGTAGTGCCGCAGTTCATCTTGGTCTGGGTACCCACTTCAACCTAAGCGAGCGGGCGGATGTTACCCTAAAAGCACAATACATGGTGCACCTGGGGGAAAATATCGATGAGAAAATTGTGACCGACGAGCAGACAGGTGTCCGCAACATGCTAATCACAAAAGGAGGCCCGGGCCTGGACGGGCATTTGTTAATTACCTGCAGCGTGAATTTCCTGATCGCCGATTTGTGGAAAGGCTATCTGTTTGGAAAGCATTCTAAAGATTTGTAATCATCCTAAAATTCCAACTCATGAAAAAGTACCGGTCATATAATTCACTGTTTCTGTTTCTGTTTCCGTTTCTCTCCCTGGGACTGTTAGCCCAGGAGACACCTAAGAAGCGCTACGTCCACACAGGTATATTCTGTGCGGATGTTTCGATTGCCCCCGGCTTTCTGATCAATCAAAACGTGTCCACTATCAGTATCCCGGCTGGGATTGAGTTTTATCTGGATGAGCATGTTTCCTTCCGGGCTGATGTGTACTTTCATGTAGCCTCTGATATAACGAGCGATTCGTTGAAACTAACGGCCAATCACCAACTGTTATGCGGTGCATCCTACCATTTCGCAACGAAAGGGTATTTTGATCCGTATCTGGCGTTTCAGCCGGGTGTTACCTATGGACAGGTCACCCCACAAAACAAACTTCCCATGAATACCGAAACCCCCAACGGTACTATCGCCTATTCCCCTAACCTGGCACCCATTCTTGGTATTGCCCTCGGATTCAATTATTATTTCCCAAGGTTCTTCCATATTTTCGTGGAGGCACGTTATATACATGGCACATTGCTGTATAATGCACCGGGAGCATTTCCGCTGGATGAGATGAAGATATCGTTTGGTCTGGGTTGGAACTTAAACCTGATCAAACAAAAGAAGGCTCAAGGATAGCAGATATCACTGTGCATTTTCTAGGATCTGACTGCGCATAATGCGGCTGGCCCTCATTCCTGAAATAAAATCCTTCGTGGAGATAATAATCACTCCCCCTGTCAGATCCCCGTATTCAGCAGGGATACCCCCACTGAGGATTGTGATTTGTTCTACGGCCATGTTGGGGACTTCCGTATTGCCAAACATCTTTTCTCCGTCAACAATATATTCCACTGTTCCGGGTCGCGCACCTCGCATCACGAGCTGATTGCCATTGGTTTCGCTGCAACTGGAGCAAACGGCCGTAATCTTGTCATTGATGCTCACAGTCCCCAGACTTTCGGCCAGCTTGCTATCGATCGTGGTGAATGTGCAGAAGGTTTTGTTTACGATTGGTATCACATAGGCTTCCCGCTTGCCGACAACTTCAACAATTGTTCCTGTAAGCTGACTCAGTGTGAAGTTGAGGTAAGTCGTCTCATTCACCCTTATCAATACGCCCGTTTTCGTGACCGTTTCTTTTTGCATGGCAGAAGCCTTTACATCATAAGTGCCTGGATTGATATTGTGTATGGTGAAATCGCCTTGTTCGTCAGAAACAGCTCCTTCCCCAGTGCCTATTATAATAATCATGGCCCCTGGTACAGAGACATGATTTTCGTCTTTGACAGTGCCTTTGATGTCCCCGGTCTCAGCACAATAACTCAATTTCAGAAAAGGAGCAGCAGTTAATTTTCCAGAAAGGAGGGCGAGGAGCATCAATAATTGGATAGACCGGAGTGCAGATTTCATGAGCAGAGGTTATTAGGTAAAGGGATGTGTTTTTGATTGTCAGACGAAAGACGCATTCAAATATGTTTTCCATACGGCGCCCCTGAGAATTCCTTAAAATGTGCTATTTTTAAGAATGATCCAATCTCTTTATGGAATTTTCAACACTGCGGCGTCCTTTATTCAGGAGCTGAAAGGCGAATTCATTTAAAGAAGGTGTGATGTGCTTTAAACTGCTAGAAAAGAGACTCCTATGAGGTTGTTTATCCGGGGAAATACAGAAAAACTGTCTGATGCAGAGCTGTTGAAGCAGTATCGGGAAACCGGAGATAAGTTCTTTGTTGGTGAACTTTTTAAGCGTTATTCCCACCTGGTATTTGGGGTTTGCCTTTCCTATTTTAAGGACAAAGACGAGAGCAAGGATGCTGTGATGCATATTTTCGAGAAACTCTTCGAAGGTTTACGGAGAAATGAAGTTCAGCATTTTCCTGCCTGGCTAAGCTTTGTCTCCCGTAACTTTTGTATTTCCGAGTTGAGGAAGAAAAAAGTGCGTTCGGCCAGAGAAGAAGAAATGACATATGAAACAAAGCTGGATTTAATGGAAGAACCCATGCCTGAAACCGAAGTGCAAGCGGGACAGGTGGAAGCAGCATTGAAAACACTTAAAGACGATCAACGAATTTGTGTTGAACTGTTCTTCCTGAAAGGGAAATCCTACAAAGAAATCTCTGAAGTAACCGGCTTTTCGGATAAAGAGGTGAAAAGCTTTATCCAGAATGGTAAACGGAATTTGAAAATTAGCTTATCCACCATACATCATGAGCAGATCCCCCTTGCCTGAAAAAATGTTTGAACCTACCGTCTGCATTCCTACAGACTTACTGATGCGTTATTCCAGTCATTCGCTGGAGGCTTCTGAAGTAAGAAAGGTGGAAGAGCATCTGGCCGATTGCGACTTGTGTGCCGGAGCAGTAGAAGGTTTTTTGATAACGGCAGTTTCTGCAGCAGATCTGGAAACATTGCATTCCCGTATCGATTCTCTTTCCGGAGCCAGCTGGTTTTCATCGCTTGGTTTTAAGACCGGCTTGATAATAGTGGTGGTAAGTATTTTTTCGCTTGGCTTATGGTTTGCCAATAAAGGGGAAGGGAATAGCAATCAATTGGCAGTGAATTCAGGGCCACAGACCAAGCTGGGGCCGCAGCAAGAACAGATTATGCCATCTGTGTCAGCTCCGGTAGAAAATAGCCTGAATACCCGAATAGATAATTTTCAGGAACCGGCCAAGCACGTTCCCTCAGTAAAAGAGGCTACATCCTTTCAAACAGGTAACTCCAAGGAGAACGCTGCTAAGGCTATGAAGGAGGAGGTTGCTGTTTCCCACGCCCCATTGCCGGATGAGCAGAAGCCTGTTGACAGCAAGGTGTCAGCAGCGGTTGAAGAAGTTGCTGTTGCCCCTAAGCCAGTAAACTATAACAGATCATTGCAATACATCAATACGCTTAAAATAAGTGATTTCGATCATTTGTACCGTACGGTTGCAAAACAGCTTGGGACTCCAGATCATCACGTTCCTGCAAATCAGGAGGGAGGAGATGCTGTGGAAGTCAAAGACGGATTATCAGCTTCGGAGCACGTGCAATCCGTCGACATTATTCTTAGACGAGGACTGGCAGCGTTTAAAGACGCCAGCTATGAACCTGCGTTGGGAGCATTTAAGCAGCTCATTGATTTGAACCCCAAAGATATCAACTCGCTTTTTTATTCCGGAATGTGTTACTACTGGTTGAATAAACCTTCCAGGAGCATTGCCTTGTTCGATCAGGTACTGGGGATGGATAATAATGCTTTTGCCGAAGAAGCGAGCTGGTATAAAGCAGAAGCTTTGCAGGCACTTGGAAAACGTGAAGAGGCCAAAGCCCTGCTCGAAAAGATCAGTACTGAAAATGGTTTTTATGCGAAAGAAGCGAGAGAGAAGCTAAAGTAGACTAATATAGTAAGGAGCTTTCAGGCCAGAGATGCGGAATAAACTTCGGTACCGTCAATAGCCGCAATAATTGCAGGGACGCTGACAACCGCATCGTCAAAATCTACTTCAGCTATTGCAGGATCTAAAGTCACCGTTGCTTTTCTTATTCCACCCAATTGATTAATGGCTTCGGTTACGGATTTTTGACAATGACCGCAAGACATGCCTTCGATGTGTAAACGGACGCGCTTTTCTGACATGATTTGAATTTGATGTAAAGTTAAGAAAGTACTTGTTCTTTGGACTATCTTTGGCCATTCAGCTATGGACGAGAAGAAAAACAAGAGTGTATTGAATTGGATTATCCTCCTGGCCTTGGCGCTTGTCTGGGGAAGTTCGTTTATCCTGATGAAACGCGGCCTGGTAGCATTTTCAAGTAGCCAGGTGGCTGCTATTCGGATTTTTGTGGCATTTCTCTTCCTGCTTCCTCTAGCCGTGAAGCATTTGAAGAAAGAATTGCTTGTTCACTGGAAATCATTTCTTGGAATGGGCATGTGCGGGAACCTCATCCCGGCTTTCTTATTTACTAAAGCAGAAACAGGCATCAGCAGCTCCCTCACAGGGATGCTCAACTCACTTACGCCTCTTTTTACAATTATCACCGGCATTTTGTTTTTTAAAGCAAAGGCTCGTTGGCAGAGTGTAGCAGGAGTACTTATCGGACTGGCGGGAGCGATTGGTTTAATTTATTCCGGTGGAGGGAAAGAAACATCCACCGAGACGCAGATTTTCTTCAGCTTGTATGTCGTGGTGGCTACAGTACTTTATGCTTTCAGCGTAAACATTATAGGGGCTCACCTGAGAAACGTTAATGCGTTAACAGCCACTGTATGGGCATTGATGTTTATTGGTCCGATTGCGGGAATCTACCTCTTCTCAACGGATTTTATTCATGTACTGCAGACAAACCCGGAGGCACCAAGAGCTTTTGGCTTTGTATGCATTCTGGGGATCTTCGGAACGGCACTTTCGGTGATCATTTTCAATGTGTTGATACGGAATTCAAATCCTGTTTTTGCCTCTTCAGTGACTTATCTTATTCCGGCCGTTGCTTTGCTCTGGGGATTATTTGATAATGAGCCTGTCCACCTCCTTCATTTCGTATTTATAGGAGTCATTCTCAGCGGGGTCTATCTGGTGAACCGAAAATAATTGCCATTCCAAATCTTCACAGAATCACTTGAAGGCCAATTCCTGGCTGCAGAATACGATTTTGGAAGGTACCCGCAAATCCCGTTTCCATATTGATGTCTGATCTGCGCAAACCTTGCTCAAAGAGGAATGAGCAATCCACACACACCCGTTTTCCCATACGGTAAGTGGCTCCTGCTGTAAAGCCTATCCTCGGTGCGTCTGGCGCGTCGGGTGTGACGTAACCTGAAGGGACAGGGGAGTTGTCGTAATATGTTCCAAGTCTTACCAGTGTGGTTGAACTCAAAGCATATTGTGCTCCTGCGCGAAAAGTATAGGAGTTGGTATACTTTCGAGGTGAACGGATATCGGCAAGGGCAGCAGTATGATCAGTAAAGTGAAGGTGGAGAGTATCAAAAGCACTCCAACCGGTGAAGTTTGCATCGAAGGCCAGCAGCAGTTTGCGAATACGATATCCGGCACCAAGACTGATCACATAGGGCATTGGAAGACTGGTAGTAAAAGTGGTCGCTGGGTAGCTGCCTGATAAAGAAAGAGGAGTATCAAAGGTGGCTGTGCCATTACTGGAGTTGAGATTCACCTGAGAACGGTAATTGAAACCAAGAGTGAGACGGTCATTACATTTGTAAAATAATCCTCCGTTATAACCTATACCGCTTAAACTGGAATGAAATACAGCTGATGCATAGTGGCCATCAGCAAATTGAACAGGAATAGCCTTTTGCATTTCAAAAATGCCGGTAGCGTAAACAAAACCGGCACCTATTCCGAGCTTGTCAGTGAGTTTGTAAGATAGAGTAGGTTGAAAATAGTTAGCTATCAGATTTGACTCTTGTACAATAAATTGGCCTTTCCAGGAACCGTCCCATTGAATTTTGTTCCCGTAAGGAGAATACATCGCAAAGCCAAATGACCACTTGGAGCTTGGTTTCTTTTTCCAGGCCATAAAACCCGAAAATGGGGTGGTAGCCTGAGGGAGTGCCTCTGCTTGATAAGTTCCAGGTGAATTTTCCCGGTAAGTTACCCGAGACATGTAGGCTGAAACACTGAAGTTGAAGGTAAAGACGGTATCCAGAAAAGTAACTGCTCCTGGATTGAATAAGAGACTGCTAGCATCCAAAAGAGTCCCTGTTCCCGCCTGACCCATGCCAGCCTGTTTCTGACCTTGCCCGCTAACTTCAATCCCGCCGCTTCGCGCTCCGACAAAGCAGAAGAGCGACAAGAACAAGAGCAGATAAGGGCGGTTTTTAGGCATGAACTACAAATTTAGAGAATATTCCACCGGCTCTACCGGTTTGCCGAAGTGACCGATAGGCTTTCAAGAAACTCGGGTCATAGTTTTGATGGAATGAATAATTGACTACCTTTGTAGAATGTTAAGACAATGGACAATGACAAATTCCTATACTAAAACCGCACAGTGCCTGAAGATGTGTTGCTGGAACCTGACCTGGCGGGATTGACTTTATATAAAGAACTACACAATTTATAAAGGTTTTTCCAGCAAAGGAGAAACCTTTCTTTTTTTAAGTCCGGTTGGTTAAGCAAGCGGAACACCGTTTTTACATACAGATATGACAAAAGCAGAAGTTAAGAGTGATGTGGTGATTCTCTTCGCCGGCGATTCGGGCGATGGAATACAGCTTACCGGAACCCAGTTTTCCAGTACCGCAGCCCTATACGGAAATGACATCAGTACTTTTCCGAATTTTCCGGCGGAAATAAGAGCCCCTCAAGGAACCTTGGCTGGAGTGTCAGGCTTTCAGCTTCATTTTGGGAGTGTTCCGGTATATACTCCTGGGGATTCCAGCGATGTGCTCGTAGTCATGAATGCAGCAGCCTTGAAAGCCAACCTGGCAAACCTCAAGCCTGGAGGAATTATTATTGCAAATTCCGAAGGGTTCGATGCCAAGAATCTGGGTCTTGCCAAATATCCGGAAGGTGTGAATCCACTTATGGATGGTTCGCTCTCCAGATACAAGCTCGAAAGCACCGATATCACGAAGCTGACAAGAACCTGTCTGGCCGGCTCCGGACTTACTACCAAGGAGATGGACCGCTCACGTAATATGTTTGTATTGGGTTATATCTACTGGATGTACAATCGTAAACTGGATGCCTCTATCGAGTTTATCAAAGAACAATTCAAAAAACGACCGGAGTTGGTGGAAGCCAATGTCCGTGCACTTCAAGCCGGGTTTAATTATGGCGATACGGTTGAAGCACCCATGACACGTTATGAAGTCAAAGCGGCGTCTCAGGAAAAAGGTACCTATCGGAGTATCATGGGTAACCAGGCTACCGCAATCGGACTGATAGCTGCAGCGAAGAAAATGGGGCTTACACTATTTTACGCCACTTATCCTATCACACCTGCTTCAGATATCCTGCATGAGCTTTCCAAGCATAAAAATTTTGGAGTGAAAACGTTTCAGGCGGAAGATGAGATTGCTGCTATAACGGCTGCTATAGGTGCTTCTTTTGGGGGAAACCTGGGTGTGACAGCTTCCTCCGGACCGGGAATAGCCTTGAAAGGAGAAGCTATTGGTCTCGCCTTGATGTTGGAGCTCCCTTTGGTTATCATCAATGTACAACGAGGGGGACCTTCAACGGGGCTGCCTACCAAGACAGAACAAGCTGACCTCTTGCAAGCTATCTATGGACGAAATGGAGAAGCACCGGTTGTAGTGGTTGCAGCTTCCGATCCAAGTGATTGCTTTTACATGGTATACGAAGCATGCCGCATTGCTGTTGAGCATATGACCCCCGTTTTCTTCCTTAGCGATGGATACATCGCCAACGGTGCTGAACCATGGAAGTTTCCTGCTGCTGCCGAATTGAAAGATATTCACGTAACATTCAGTCAGAATAACCTGAAAGCCGGAGAAAAATTCTTGCCCTATAAACGGGATGAAAAATTAGTAAGAGAATGGGCAATACCTGGCACAAAAGGTTTGGAGCATAGGGTAGGGGGGATAGAGAAGGAAAATGAAACAGGAAACATTTCCTACGATCCGGAAAACCATGAATTGATGGTGAAGATCAGACAGGAGAAGATTGATCGCATCGCCGACTTTATTCCGTTGCAGAAAATTGATTCTGGCAAAGAAAAAGGAAAACTACTCGTTCTGGGATGGGGATCTACCTATGGCTCGATCAAGACGGCTGTTCGGGAGGCCTTGGCAGAAGGCGCAGATGTATCTCATGCTCAAATTCAATACTTGAACCCATTGCCTAAAAACCTGGGTGATTTGATCAAAAACTTTGAAAAGATACTCATACCGGAAATGAATAACGGTCAACTGATTAAAATTATTCGTGATAAATACCTGGTAGATGCTATCGCATTTAATAAAATTAAAGGAGTGCCCTTTACTACAAAGGAGTTGAAATTGAAAATTGCTGAGATCTTAGGTAAATAACCCCACTCGAACATGGAAGAAATCAAATTGACTCCCAAAGATTTTGTAACCGATCAGGATGTGCGCTGGTGCCCGGGCTGTGGAGACTACTCCATTCTCAAGCAGGTACAAACCGTCATGCCTGAGCTCGGATTGGCCCGTGAAAATATTGTGTTTATCTCCGGAATAGGATGCTCTTCCAGGTTCCCTTATTACATGGAAACCTATGGTATGCATAGCATTCACGGACGGGCAACTGCTATCGCTAGTGGATTGAAAGCCACCCGCCCGGAGTTGAGTGTGTGGATTGTTACCGGAGATGGTGATTCCATGTCCATCGGTGGGAATCACCTGATCCATTTGCTGCGCAGAAATTTTAATGTAAATATTCTGCTCTTTAATAATGAGATTTATGGTCTCACTAAAGGGCAGTATTCCCCAACCTCTCCAATTGGCAAAGTGGCCAAATCCACTCCCATGGGTTCTATTGATCATCCTTTTAACCCACTTGCGTTATGCATGGGAGCCTCTGCCACTTTTATTGCTCGTAGCATGGACCGGGATCCGGTACAACTGCGCGAGGTGCTGAAACGAGGAAATGCACATAAAGGCACCTCCCTTATAGAGATATACCAGAATTGTAATGTGTTTAACGATAGGGCTTTTGAAGTCTTTACTGAGAAGTCAAGCAAAAAAGCGGAAGCCTTATTTGTTCAGGATGGAAAACCATTGATTTTTGGATTAAATGGAGAGAAAGGAATACGTTTGGATGGTTATAAACCGGTTGTGGTTGAATTGACCGAAAACGGAACGTCAGTAAATGATCTCTGGATACATGATGAGAAAGATAAAACGAAGGCATCGATACTAGTAAACTTTTTTGACGATCCATCTGTGAAAGACCATTTCCCAAGGCCATTCGGAGTGATCTATACGGAAGAGAGGGATTGCTACGAAGATGCACTTACGGCACAAATCAAAGAAGCCGTCGCGCTTAAAGGTGAAGGTGACCTGGATAAGCTTTTAAAGGGAAACAATACCTGGACGATTAATTAATCTGTCTGAAAGAACGTACATCCGGTTATTTCAGTTCCGTAGGTATCAGGCATACCGGAATGGCTTCCATTTTGTGTTTGTTTGCACGGTTCATACGGGTATAAATATCTAGTACCACCTCCTGTCTCTCGGATAGCTTAATGAAATCTCCCGGTTGCTCCAGAAAGCGCATGGCCCATTCCAGTTCATCATAAGTGGCTCCGATCTGGTCCTCGTCACTTCTTCCATCAGCCCATAAACCATCCGTAGGTTTGGCTCTGAGAATGCTCTCTGGAACTTCAAGTTCGGCAGACAAAGCATAGACTTCTGATTTCATTAAATCGGCAATGGGACTGATATCCACGCCTCCGTCTCCATACTTGGTAAAAAAGCCTACTCCAAAATCTTCTATCTTATTGCCTGTGCCAGCAACGAGCATTTTATGATGACAGGCAAAGGCATAAAGTGTAGTCATACGTAAACGAGCCCGGCTGTTGGCCATCGAAAGCCAATCTTGAACATCAGTTGGCAAGGCTTCTTCCAGTTTGGTAAACGGAATGGTGAGATCTACTTCAGCAGTGGAGACATGGGAGTATTTCTTTTTAAGATGCTCCATGTGTTCGTGTCCACGTTTATATTCAGCAGCATGCTGTCTGATAGGCATGTTGAGGCAGATCGTCGGTTTGCCGGTTAGCGCACAGAGGGTGGAGGTAAGTGCAGAATCAATACCTCCAGAAATCCCAACGACAAAGCCTTGAGTGCCTGATTGGTCACTGTATGTTTTTAACCAATGGACAATGTGATTGATAACTGCTTTTTTGTTCATGCTGGAAAGAAAAAATCCTCTCCCTGTTGGGGAGAGGACCAAAAATAGGAATAATTTATATGCTAGAAGAGGACTCCCACGGTGAGAGCTATTCCATCTCCATAAAGACTGTGACTTAGGCCGTTAAATCCTCCAGTATTATTTCCGGGAGCAAGAGATGTTTTGGGATCGGTGGAGTTGGCATTTCCCTTAATCAGGTAGTCTGAAGGGGAGCTGGTCATGCTGGTGAAGGCACGGAGATAATTGATACCAAAAGTAAGGGCAGTGGTTCCAGAAAGCGTGTATTCGGCTCCGGCGCCTACGTTCAAAGAAGCTTTAAATAAATTGCAGTCGTTCTTCACATCAACCCCTGATTGAGTCAGCGCCTGACCGGTATAGGCATTGGTGAGCTGATCGGTAGCGGTTGCGCTGGCAAGAATTTCAATATTGCCTCCGAAAACGCCAAAATATTTTAATGGACCAATGGGTTTAGTCATCATTTTAAGTGCAAGAGGAATAGTGACATAGGTAGTTTTGTATACCCGGCTCAGCAATCTATAGGGGGTATGGTTGTTCCAATACGGATCAGAAGCAATGCCATTACCCACACCAAGAGAATTCTTAGCGTCCGAATTGAGCTGGTTGTTCAAATCGCTTATTTTAACCGGATTCAAAGAATTGTCCATATAATATCCCAAGGGGGTAGTACCTGCAATGTAAGTTTCACCACCTCCGGCAAATGTACCGCCAATACCAGTCATAAAATGGACTACATCTGTAAGCCTGAATTCCAGAGAAAGACCAAAGCCGAACTTGCCATTTACACCATCATGAAGGTAGTCTTTGGGCGTTCCGGACCGCAGCCAATCAATTTGAGGCGTAACAAGCATTCCAAAACGGACACTTTTCTGATCTTGCCCGAAAAGATTGAATGAAAAGATCAACGCAATGGCAAATACAAGTAGCTTTCTTGTTGTCATGTCAAAGGTGTTTAGTGATGAGTATTTGATAACTTTGCAACTGGATTAAGGAGGCCGATATAGGCATCATGAACACAATATTAAAGAATATTTTTCACATGCGAAGGTCCCTGCTTTATTTGCTCGTTTTTTTCTTCATTTTCACTTCATCCTGTAAGCACAATCCTTTAAAAATAGATGTTTCGGGTGTAAAAATTGAAGAAGTTAAAATCAAGAGATTTGAGCAGGATTTATTCAAACTTCCTTTCAATTCGTCAAGACTTACTGCTTCCTATGGAGACTTTTTCAGGGGTTTTGTGGAAACAGCTCCTTTCTGCCCAAATGGGATACAAGACCCCGCATGCCAGGCAGGAATAATAGGTTTTGTAAATGACCCGGATATGCGGGCTGCTTATGAAGGCTGTGAAAAGGAATTTTCTTCTACTACGGATTTGGAGACGGAACTCAACGATGCCTTTCGCCATTTTCGGTATTATTTTCCCTCCAGACCTCTTCCATTGGTGAACACAATGATGTCAGGGTTCAACTTCAATATTCTGAAGCTGGATAAAACAATTGGTATTGGTCTGGAAATGTACCTGGGAGCCAATTCGATTTTTTACAAGCGGATCGAATTCCCTAAATACAAAATAATTAAGATGCGTAAAGAATACCTGCTTCCTGATTTTGTAAAGGGGTGGATGCTTACCGAATTTGAACGGAAAAATGCAAAGCCCGATTTTCTGACTCGGATCATTGAAGAGGGGAAAATCGCATACCTCGTCGATGCTCTTCTTCCTGAAGTAAATGATACATTAAAGCTAGGCTTTAGCCAAAGCCAGCTGGATTGGTGCAAAAGGAATGAAGGACATATGTGGTCGTTTTTTATTAAACGTAAAATCCTTTATTCTACCGATTACCAGGAAATTATGCAGTTTACCAACGACGGCCCATTCACCACCGGCTTCGCAAAAGAAAGTCCTTCCCGCACAGGAAATTGGATTGGATTGCAGATTGTCCGTTCTTATATGGAGAAGAATAAAAATATCACGATTGAGCAATTGATGGGAATTCCTGACGCGCAGAAAATTCTTGCGGCATCTGCTTATAAACCGAAACTATAACCGTCTCTTATATCTTCATATTGTATGAAAACTGCTGAAATCAATTTTAAGATTACTCTGGATGAGAACAACCTTCCGATAGACATTCAATGGACTGCTTCCGATGCCGTTGGAGGAGGGAAAAGTAAGGCCATTATGCTTGCGATGTGGGATGAGAAAGAAGGGAATACGATGCGGTTTGATTTATGGACAAAGGATATGATGGTAGATGAAATGAAACAATTCTTTCATCAAAATCTACTTACCATGGGAGAGGCATTTATGCGCGCCACAGGAGAAGAAAATATTGTGGAAGACTTAAAAGATTATTGTGCGCATTTTGCCGAAAAAATGGAACTGGATACGCCTCCAACTAATTAATAAATACAGATCTTTCATTTAGGCTTTTTGAAGATTTTGTTCGTCTCTTCAATGAAAGCAAGAATATCGTCCTGCCCCTTTCTTTCCTGAGCGGAAGTGACAAAATAGGTTGGGAAGTTTTCCCATGTACCTTGAAGGTATCTTTTGTACCGGTCAATGCTTTGAGCTAACTGATTTCGGGTAATCTTATCGGATTTGGTAAAAGCAATGACAAATGGTATGTCGTCAATGGCCAGCCATTCCATAAAGTCAACATCTATCACTTGAGGTTCCAGCCTTACATCAACCAACACAAATACACATAATAAATTTTCCCTTTTAACAATATATTCAGTTATGAATTTCTCCCACAGACCTTTTTTGTCTTTAGATACTTTGGCATAACCATAACCAGGAAGATCAACCAAGTACCAGTTATCATTTACCAAAAAATGATTGATGATTTGTGTCTTTCCTGGCTTTGTTGAAATTCGAGCTAGGTTTTTAGTTCCTGTAATGACATTGATTAAGGAGGATTTGCCCACATTTGATCGTCCAATAAAAGCGTATTCAGGTTTATCTGGTTTTGGACAATCTAAATACGTGTCACAGCTTTGAAGGAATTTTGCAGATTTAATAATCATCAATTTCAGTTTAACTGTGAAAGCGTGTGCAGCGTGCAAATGATTAAGTTCGGGAGGCTTTTTCTTTCAAATAGGAACTGATATGACGCTCCTTTTTAGTGTCATAAATGTCAGCAATGCTGACAAGAATCCCAGTTTCTTCCACTTCACCAAAATGAGGGTTGACAGATGTTCCAAAACTCTTCATGGTCGAAGAAAGATTCATATATGCATTGACGAGTGGCGGAATGTGTTCATTCAATGCCCTGACATTTCGTGTTAGGGTGGTATGATCTTCTTTGTAATTAGTTCCAGAAAACATGCCTGCAAAGTGGCTGACATCCGTTTTATAAAATAAGGGATGAATTGGGCGGACAAGAGACTCTTTGTCCGGGAAATAAAGGTTAATAAAGAAGTGAATCATGTCTCGTGCAACAGGATTGAAATCAGGGTACATCGTTACTTTGCCGTAGAAATGCTTTACGTCGGGATTGTCCACCACAATTGCACCCAGTCCATCCCACAAATTGTCTAGTGAAAAAAGCCCCTTCCTATTATTTACGCTTGGTTGATATTGGGGTTGGACAAATGATCGGCCAAGTTCAACAGTATAAGGTACGTAATCAGATATAAATTTTTCACTGAATGAAAACAACTCCGTTGTTGCCAGTTTTATCGTGCCTTTTTCAATTGGCGCGTTCTTGCAATGAATGTATCGGTAGCCGCCAACAATCTCCAAATCTTGAGGGTTCCAAACGAGCAACTGCTTATAAGGGGCGTTAGCTACATCATACTCATCAATATCCAATTCCGCTCCCGTTCCTCCACCAGCCGCCCGAAAAGCAACTTCACGAAGTCTGCCAATTTCACGCATGGTGAAAGGAGAATCGTGATGAGTAATGATGTAAATTTCATTACTTCCGTTGTTGCTTTTACGCACAAAACGCTCCTTGTTTAACTCCTTTAATAGGATGCTCTTTTCGATGGGTGCTATAATGGGTTGCATAGGCTTAATCGTTTTTCATGCGAAAGGAAAAAGACTTAATCCGCTCAGCCATGAAAGGAGAGTGGCATTCCGACACTCCCCATCTGATAAACATGTTGTCTGATTTTTTCCGCAAAAATATGATCACTTTCCTGACTTGTAATGTGGGATGCTACGATTGGTTCCCCAAATATAAGCGTAATTGTGTTGTTGCGGTGAGAAAAGGTTTCATTTACCAGAAAGAGCATTTCCAGATTCATTTTAATTCCAAGCCATTTCCTCAAATTTCCAAGATTGTAAAAGAAATTCGAATTCCTTCCTGAGATGAAAACCGGAACGATAGGGCGATGATGCTTTTTTGCCCTGCTAACAAAACTCTTTTTCCATTCAAGATCTCTTATTTTTCCGTTACTCTTGCGCGAAACTAAACCTGCCGGAAAGACCATAATTGCCTGGTCGGAAGCATAGATGGTTTCCATTTCCCGGAGGGTATGTGAAGGTGTTTTTCCATGCTTATTTACAGGAACAAAAATTCCTCGCAAATTCTCCAAATTCATTAAAACGTCGTTCACCAAAAATTTAATGTCCTTTCTTCTTTTACTCACTGCCACAACAAGTGCCATTGCATCAAGACTTCCAATCGGGTGATTGGAAACGATAATGCATCCGCCCGAGTCTGGAATATTTTCAATCCCTTTCAAGACCAGATTAATTGCAAAATAATCAACAATTTTTTTTGCAAAATCAACACCTTGTTGGTCTTCATTTTTATAGAGGAAATCATTAATGGCGTTTTCATGAATGATTTTGCGAAGCAGGACAAAAACAAAACCGGGTAAAAGCTTGTACAGGCCAGAGTTTTTGGATTTAAAGACCTCTTCAATATCTACTTTCTTGAGTGGTTCAAGCACTTTCATCTTACCAAAAGTATAAAATTACAAGGTCTTTCTTTTTAGAGTGAGTCATTCCTAATCCCTTCTTTATTATGCAATTAGTTATTCTCTTACAATGGGCTCATACATGTTAAAAAATCTTTTTATGGCAAGAAACAGAATAAACAAGGTGTAGAGCAGGCAATTGGATGCATGATTGCGGCTTGAAAAGAGCTCATTCACACAAAGTTATCAACAAAAGTGGTAGAATGTGGTAAAAGGTGGGATTAATTGCCTTATTTTTACACCAGAAGACGAAAAAGAATGTCCGAACTCCTGGGTTCTTACGAATGTACCGTTGATGCTAAAGGAAGAGCAATGCTTCCTGCTGTCTTCAAAAAGGCGCTTCAGCCCGTGCTCGAGAAGGGATTTGTTCTGAAAAGAAGTGTTTTTGGAACCTGTTTGGAGCTTTATGCGATCGATGATTGGAAAAATGTGATGAAAGATGTGAATAAGCTCAATCGGTTTAAACGAGAGAATATGGAGTTTATCCGGGCTTTCACAGCAGGTCTCAAATCGATCGAAATAGATACAACCGGTCGTCTGCTATTGCCTAAGGATCTGCTGCAATTCGCTTCCATTACAAAAGATATCGTAATGAACGTGACAAATAACAACATCATCGAAATCTGGGATAAGAAGAAATATGAAGATGCAGTTAATCTGCCAAATGATCACTTTGAAGCACTTGCTGAACGAGTGATGGGTAGTATGGGAAATAAACCAGAGAATGACGAGTTATCATAATCCTGTTCTTTTAAAAGATTGTATGGAAGGGCTCAACATAAACCCGGATGGGGTGTATGTTGATGCGACATTCGGTGGCGGTGGACATTCAAGAGAGATACTGAAGCAGCTCCGCAATGGACGTTTGTTTGCATTTGATCAAGATGCAGATGCAGCATTGAACGTACCAGAGGACAGTCGGTTCACTTTGGTTCAGCAGAATTTCAGATATCTCAAAAATTTCCTTCGCCTGCATAAGGCGATTCCTGTGGATGGAATTCTTGCAGATTTGGGTGTTTCTTCCCATCAGTTTGATATCCCGGAAAGGGGGTTTTCGACACGGTTTGAGGCTGAGTTGGATATGAGAATGGATCAAAATAATGAACTGACCGCTTCCTCTGTTATTAATAACTATCAAGAGCAGGATATGATTAATCTCTTTCGGGCTTTTGGTGAAGTTGAGAATGCAGGTAGACTGGTGAAAACAATTCTGGAAGGTCGCAAAGAACAAAAAATAAGAACTGTAAACGAGTTTAAATCAGTGATTGCCTCCTGTATTCCTAGAGGAAAAGAAAATCAATACCTGGCTCAAGTATTTCAGGCTTTGCGAATTGAGGTAAACGAAGAGTTAGATGTACTTATGGAATTTTTGATGCAGAGTGTAGAGGTTCTAAAGCCTCATGGAAGATTAGTTGTAATCTCTTATCATTCATTAGAAGATAGGTTAGTTAAGAATATGATTAACAAGGGGAAGTTTGATGGGGAAGTGGAAAAGGATTTTTTTGGAAATATACTGAAGCCATTGAATGCGATTAATAGAAAAGTAATTGTTCCAGGAGTGGAAGAATTAAAGAGTAATAACCGTGCCAGAAGTGCCCGTTTAAGGATTGCCGAAAAAAGAGCATGACAAATACAAACAAACTAAGAGAAACGACCCCCGAAGAAAAAAAGGTGCCTACCAGTACCCCAAAAGTTGTCCGCTCCATTTTGAATGTAATCAGTGGATCATTCCTTTCGAAAGACATTACCCTTAAGTTTCTTCCATTCATATTCTACCTGACTTTTTTGGCTATTTGCTATATCGCAAATGGATATTATGCTGAAAATAAGATTCGGCAACTTAATAAACTGACAAGTGAACTCAAGGAGCTTCGTTCCGAATTCATTATTACTAAATCCGATCTGATGTTTATTAGCAAACAATCAGAGGTGGCTAAATCTGCATTGATTCTTGGAATAAAAGAATCGAAAGAACCGCCAATAAAAATCATTTTGAAGTCAGACACATTTACGAAATATCAGGATCGTCAGCATGGAAGTTAAAAAGGACATGATGTGGAGAGTCTATCTCGTATATGTTCTTATGAGTGGATTTGCCATTTGCATTCTCGCCCGCATTCTAGTTATTAATATTGGGCAAGGAGACATGTGGAAGGCAAGGGCCAGAAGTCTAACAATGCACAACGACTCAATTGAAGCCGTTCGCGGAAATATTTTTGACGTAAACGGTAGCTTGCTTGCGACTTCTCTTCCTTATTATGAGGTTGGCATAGACCCGCTTGCTAACCCATATTCAGATAGTGAATTTGCAGCAGCGGCTGATTCATTAAGCTTCAAGTTGGCTTATATGTTCCCCAAAAAATCGAAGCGCGAATACCTCAGAGATTTAATGGAAGGGAGAAGATCCTCTGATCGTTACCTCGTTCTTAATAGAAATGTTTCGTTTAAAGAGCTTCAGGTAATGAAAACCTTTCCGATCCTCAGATTGGGAAAATACAAAGGCGGATTTCTCTATATCCAAACAAATAAACGGGAATTGCCTTTTAAATGGCTTGCAGCAAGAACTATTGGATATGATCGTGGTGATATAGGAAAGCCAATTGGTTTAGAAGGTGCTTTTAATTCAGAATTGAAAGGAGTAAGCGGTAGCAGGTTAATGAGAAAAATTGCAGGAGGTGTTTGGATGCCAGTCAATGCCGATAATGAAATTGACCCCCAGGATGGAGATGATTTGGTTTCTACGATTGATATAAATATTCAGGATGTAGCTGAACATGCACTACTTGCTCAATTGAAAGCAAATAACGCCAGCCATGGTTGTGCTGTATTGATGGAAGTCAAAACCGGAGAAATTAAAGCGATCGCCAATTTGACAAGGAAAGATACATCTACTTACTATGAAGATTTTAATTATGCTATAGGTGAAAATAGGGATCCTGGTTCCACATTCAAGCTCATGTCTCTGATGGCGGCGATGGAAGACAGACTGATTAGTATTACAGATACAATCAATGTTGGGAACGGAACAGTTACCTATTATGATCACACCATTAAGGATGCTCACGAGCCTAAACAGAGCAGAATGACCGTGAAACAGGTTTTTGAGCAAAGCTCCAATGTGGGTACTGCTAAACTGATTATGAAAAGCTATAGCCGTAATCCACAAAAATTTATCGATAGGCTATATAGCTTCGGATTGAACAAACCCTTGGGTCTGCAAATTCCTGGCGAAGGGATACCACGTATTAAAAATACAAGGGAGCGTGATTGGTCTGGACTAAGTCTCCCACAGATTGCTTATGGATATGAATTGAATATAACTCCTATTCAGATTCTCACCTTCTATAATGCAGTGGCTAACAATGGTAAGATGGTAAAACCAATGATGGTGAAAGAATTGAGAAGACATGGTCAAATAGTGAAATCGTTTGCCCCGGAAATTATCAATCCAGCTATATGTTCTCAGCATACCATTGACCAGGCAAAAGAAATGTTGGAAGGAGTGGTCCAAGAAGGAACGGCACAGAATCTCAAAAAATCTGTTTTTAAGATCGCTGGAAAAACCGGAACAGCACAAACGCTTACTGCTGGATCTGGTAAGTATGAAAAAATTTACCAAGCTTCATTTGTGGGCTACTTTCCTGCTGAAAACCCACAGTACACTTGTATCATTGTAATTAATGCACCTTCCAATGGAGTTTATTATGGAGCAGCTGTAGCAGCTCCTGTATTCAAAGAAATCGCTGATAAAGTTTTCGCCACGAACCTTGAAATCCATAAAGAAGTAAACTATGTAGGCGCAATATCCAAACTACTGCCTGTATTTCATAATAGCCGCAAGGATGAGATGGTAGCGGTGGCTTCTGGTTTCCACATTCCTGTCGTGAATACAGCAACTGGTCAATCTGAGTGGATTACTGCGTTAGGACGCTCAGAATCAGTTACAATAAATGAAGGAAATGTTGAGAATCTGCTAAAGGAGGGAATAATGCCTAATGTATCTGGCATGATGGCGAAGGATGTGCTTTATCTGCTTGAAAATAATGGTCTCCGTGTAAAATTATTGGGGAGTGGGAATGTGGCGAGGCAATCCATATTAGCAGGAACAAAAATTAAAAAGGATACACCAATCATTCTGGAGCTTCTCTGATGAAATTACTGAAAGACATATTATATAAAGCAGGCTTACTTGAAGTCGCCGGATCAACCAATGTGGCCATTACTTCCATCGCATTTGATTCCCGAAAGGTGCAAAAAGATAGCTTGTTTGTTGCCATTCGTGGTGCTCAAGCCGATGGACATCATTACATGGAGGATGTTGCCGAAAAGGGAGCCGTTGCGATAGTTTGTGAGGAATTTCCAGAGAAATTGAATGAGCGTGTTGCTTATGTGAAAGTAAAAGACTCTCATGCAGCGATGGGGATAATTGCTTCAAATTTTTACGGATCTCCATCTGCTTCACTTAAGTTGGTGGGAGTGACAGGAACGAATGGAAAGACCACTACCGTTACATTATTATATCAACTGTTTAGGGCATTAGGTTATAAAGTGGGGTTACTTTCAACAGTTCGGAATTTGATAAATAGTGAGGAAATTTCAGCAACTCATACTACTCCAGATGCCATTAGTCTCAATGGCCTTCTCGCTAGAATGGTGGATGCAGGATGCACCTATTGCTTTATGGAAGTGAGTTCCCACGCGGTGGCTCAGCATCGTATTGCCGGACTGCAATTTACAGGGGGAGTATTTACGAATATTACTCACGATCATCTTGACTATCACAAGACATTTGACGAGTATATACGGGCAAAAAAAGGTTTTTTCGATCAACTGGACTCCAGTGGTTTTGCCTTAGTAAATAAAGATGATCCGAATGGTAATGTTATGATTCAGAACTGCAGAGCGGAGAAGAAATATTTTTCTATGAGATCAATGGCTGATTTCAAATGTAAAGTGTTGGAAAACCAGTTTTCCGGTCTCTTATTGACAATTGATGGAACTGAAATGTGGAGTAAGCTTATAGGAAACTTTAACGCATATAATCTGCTCACAGTATATGCTACGGCGGTATTGTTGAAGCAAGAAAAAATGACAATACTCACTACGCTTAGCTCACTGAATCCTGTAGAGGGTAGGTTTGAATATTTCCGGACAGAAAACGGAATTACCGGAATTGTGGATTATGCACACACTCCCGATGCTCTTCTGAATGTATTAAAAACGATACGTGATATTCGAACTGGGAATGAAAAAGTGATTACGGTAGTTGGTTGTGGAGGTGACAGAGATGGAGCAAAGAGGCCAATAATGGCAACTATTGCATGTGAGAATAGCGATAAAGTTATTTTGACTTCAGATAATCCAAGGTCGGAAGATCCGGCTGTCATTATCGAACAGATGCGTGCAGGTGTCGAGACACTACATTACAAAAAATTGCTTTCGATTGTAGATAGGAAAGAAGCAATACGTACAGCATGTTCATTAGCGCAGCCGGGTGACATCATATTGCTTGCGGGAAAAGGGCATGAAAAGTATCAGGAAATAAAAGGGGTAAAGCACCCATTTGATGATATGCAAGTGCTGAAGGAGAATCTCAAACAAATAACTCAATAGGCGAGGTCATATGTTTTATTATCTCTTTGATTGGTTAAGTGCACATAAATTGCTTCCTGGAGCAGGAGTGTTCCACTACATCTCTTTTCGGGCGGCACTTGCTATTCTTACTTCGCTGATTATTTCTGCCGTATTGGGGAAGCGAATCATAGCCTTTTTGCATCGGAAACAGGTAGGCGAAACGGTCAGGGATTTGGGACTTGATGGGCAATCTGAAAAGCAGGGTACCCCAACAATGGGTGGTTTGATTATCATTTCAGCTATTGTTATTCCTACGTTGTTGTTTGCAAAATTGCATAACGTATATATCATACTTATGTTGGTGACAACCATCTGGCTTGGACTAATTGGATTTCTCGACGACTATATTAAAGTATTTAAAAAGGATAAAGCCGGGCTAGCAGGGAAGTTTAAGGTAATCGGACAGATTGGCATCGGACTCATTGTTGGAATTACACTCTATTGTAATAATTCTGTAGTTGTAAGAGAACGTGTGGTAAGCAATAATGGCGAAGCCTACCAGAACGATGGAAGTCCACAAAGCCAAACGGTGATGAAACTACCTCAATATGCGAAGTATGACTCCAAGTCCATAAAAACAACGATCCCGTTTGTAAAGAATAATGAGTTTGATTACGCATTCCTTGTTAAGTTTTTGGGTGAGAATTATAGGAAATGGGCTTGGATTGTATTTCTTCCAATTGTAATAATCATTGTTACCGCTGTGTCGAATGGAGCAAACATCACAGATGGGATTGATGGGTTAGCAACAGGAACCTCCGCCATCATAGGAGTTACTTTAGGGATACTTGCCTATGTATCAGGTAACACCATTTTTGCGGACTACTTGAATATTATGTATTTGCCGCATACAGGAGAATTAGTTGTGTTTATTGCGGCTTTCGTTGGGGCATGTGTAGGGTTTTTATGGTACAACTCATACCCGGCTCAAGTCTTTATGGGTGATACAGGAAGTTTGGCTTTGGGAGGAATTATAGCAGTATTTGCTATCGCCATCCGTAAGGAGCTTTTAATACCGGTATTGTGTGGAATTTTTTTAGTGGAAAACCTGTCAGTCATGATGCAAGTAAGTTATTTCAAATACACGAAAAATAAATATGGAGCCGGGAGACGGATTTTCTTGATGTCACCTTTGCATCACCACTATCAGAAAAAAGGAATTCACGAGGCCAAAATTGTAGCCAGATTCTGGATTGTTGGAATTATGTGTGCGGTGTTGGCTATCGCAACACTTAAACTGAGATAATCTATGAAACGCCTCGTCATACTGGGGAGCGGAGAAAGCGGCGTCGGTGCAGCCGTATTGGGCCTAAAGGAAGGGTTTGATGTGTTTGTTTCTGATAAGGGGAAAATAAAAGAGAAGTATAAGATCGTTCTTTCAAAATATGGAATTGCATGGGAAGAAGAAACCCATACTGAAGCAAAAATTCTGAATGCAGATGAAGTAGTTAAAAGCCCTGGAATTCCAGACAAGGCAGCGTTGGTGAAAAAGCTGCATGATAAAGGAATTCCGGTGATCTCTGAAATTGAATTTGCAGGTAGATACAATAAGGCAACGACAATTTGTATCACCGGAAGCAATGGTAAGACGACAACAACGCTGCTGACTTATCACATTATGCAAAAGGCGGGACTTCATGTAGGACTGGCTGGCAATGTGGGTAAAAGCTTTGCGATGCAAGTAGCTGAAAACGATTTCGATTATTATGTGATCGAGCTTAGTAGTTTTCAACTGGATGGGATGTTTCAGTTCAAAGCGGATGTGGCGATACTGTTAAATATCACACCCGATCACCTGGATAGATATAACTACGAGATGCAGAATTATGTCGATTCCAAATTTCGTATAATCCAAAACCAAGGGCCAGAAGATGCCTTTATTTATTGCGACGACGATGAAATTATTATTCAGGAGTTAAAAAAAAGAAAAACAAATGCAACCCGTTATCCCTTTTCAATCAAGCATGAAATAGTAAATGGTGCTTGTTTAAAAGGAAAAGAATTAATGATCAATATAAACCCTAATCCACAATCTATGTCAATTGAAGAATTAGCCCTGCAAGGCAAGCACAACATCTACAATTCGATGGCTGCGTCTGTCGCCTCCAAGCTATTTGATATCCGGAAGGAATCAATACGGGAGAGCTTGTCGGATTTCCACAATGTGGAACATCGGCTGGAGCATGTCGGCAAAGTGCATGGCATTGATTTCATCAATGACTCAAAGGCAACCAATGTAAATTCTACCTGGTATGCCTTGGAAAGTATGTCTCAGCCAGTTATATGGGTGGTGGGCGGACAGGATAAAGGAAACGACTATTCTCAGCTTCAGGATTTGGTAAAGGAAAAAGTGAAAGCAATTGTTTGCCTGGGCGTCGATAATAAAAAAATCATTAGTGCTTTTAAAGATCTGGTAGAGACTATCGTAGAAACTGATTCCGCCATGGAAGCCGTAAAAGCAAGTTACAGATTGGGAAAAAAGGGTGATGTAGTATTGCTTTCTCCTGCTTGTGCAAGTTTTGATTTGTTTGAAAATTATGAAGACAGAGGTCGGCAGTTTAAAACATCTGTTCGGTCGCTTTGATAATTAGCTTCATTATATATTATTAAATAAAACATGAACGAAAAAAACATACCCCTGAAAGTGGCTTTTTCAGCAAGACAATTTGCTGGACGAAGAGATGAACCTTCGGTTTTTGAGCATAGCCTTGAATTCGTTGCGCGCATTAACCAGGTGAATTATATAAATGACTCCAAGGCCACTTCTGTAAATGACACATGGACTTCTCTGAATGCAATGACCGAAAAGACCGTTCTAATACTTGGCGGGATTGACCGCCGAAGTGATTATTCGGTTCTGCGTGGATTAGTCGCTGAAAAGGTTTATGCGGTAGTGTGTCTCGGATCAGAAAGAGAGAAAATATTTTCGGCTTTAATAGATCAGGGAATAACAGTGCATGCTGATTCCATGGAAGAAGCAGTGAAGTTTTCTCAGCTGTTGGCAAAGTCTGGAACCACCGTATTGTTTTCTCCCGGATGCCCGAGCTTTGATGCTTTTGATAATTATAAGAACAGAGGTAATAAATTTAAAGAACTGGTAAACAGTTTATAAAATTGATATGTTAAAAGGAATTAAAGGTGATAAGGTAATTTGGGTGGTAGTTTTACTGCTATCTGCCATTTCACTTGTTTGTGTCTATTCTTCCGTTACTGCATTAGCTACCCGTTATAAGGGAGGAAATGCAATGTATTACCTTATTAAACATGGAGTGATAATTGGCTTTGGCTTGCTGCTGATGTATCTGGTGCATAAAGTAAAATACACTTACTTTTCCCGAATATCCCAAATTGCTGTCTGGATTGCAGCTCCTCTTCTTTTGTATACACTCGTTAAAGGGATCAGCGCTGGTGAGGCGAACCGCTGGATCGGTATTCCGGGTACAGGCCTGACTTTCCAGACTTCTGATTTTGCAAAGCTGGCGCTTATATCTTATGTAGCCAGGTTATTAGCTTCGCGGCAGGAGAATATAAAAGACTTTAAAACGGCATTTCTTCCGGTTATCATTCCTGTTGGAATAATCTGCTCTCTTATTCTCCCTGCAAATTTTTCAACAGCTGCTCTCCTTTTCCTTACATGTCTGGCGCTGATGTTTATTGGACGAATAAGTCTGAAATATATGGGCTTGTTGTTGGCGGGCTGTGTAATGCTTGTAGGGGTTTTTGCATTCGTTATCATGAAATATCCCGACAGTCTTCGCCGTGGTCGGACATGGAAGGCGCGAATAGAAAATTTTCGTTCTGGAAACAGCGAAGAAAATTATCAGGCCGATCAGGCTAAGATGGCGATTGGGACAAGTGGGATGATAGGTAAAGGACCAGGACGAAGTGATCAGCGCAATTTCCTTCCCCAGGCATCGTCCGACTTTATATTTGCTATTCTCATCGAGGAATGGGGAGTTATTGCCGGAGCGTTTATTGTGTTTCTCTACCTGGTGCTCCTTTTTCGAGGTGTCAGAATTGCAAGCAGAACACCCAAATCGTTTGGAAGTTTCCTGGCTATTGGACTAACTTTTAGTTTGGTTTTTCAAGCAATGATCAACATGGCAGTTGCAGTGAATTTGTTCCCGGTTACCGGTCAGCCTTTGCCGCTTGTAAGTATGGGTGGGACTTCTATCTGGTTTACCAGTATTGCAATCGGGATCATACTAAGTGTTAGCAGAGATACGGATATGCTATCTAATGGGGCAGTAAAAGACATTAAAAAAGAGAAGGGAGATCAGCTTGCAGCCGCCTAGGATCATTATCAGTGGTGGTGGAACCGGCGGACATATTTTCCCCGCCATTGCGATTGCCAATGCGCTTAAGGAAAAGTGCAATGGAAATGTGGAAATACTCTTTGTGGGTGCGGAGGGTAGAATGGAAATGGAAAAAGTTCCTGCGGCTGGTTATCCGATAGAAGGTCTGTGGATAAGTGGATTACAGAGAAAGCTTACTTTAAAAAATCTGTCATTCCCTTTCAAAGTGATTTCGAGTTTATTGAAAGCAAAGAGAATAATGAAAAAATTTAAACCGGATGCGGCAGTGGGAACAGGAGGCTATGCAAGTGGCCCAATGCTCCGTGTGGCCTCCAACGCCGGTATTCCGACACTTATTCAGGAGCAAAATTCCTACCCCGGAATAACGAACAGGATATTATCCAAAAAGGTAGATAAGATTTGTGTTGCTTACGAAGGGATGGACCGGTTTTTTCCTAAGTCCAAGATTATACTCACTGGAAATCCTGTACGACAGGACATCCTGAAGCTGGATGGTAAGAAAGCAAGGGCGGCAGAATTTTTCGGGTTGGATCCATTCAAAAAAACTATCCTGGTTATCGGGGGAAGTCTTGGAGCCCGAACCTTGAATGAAACACTGCTGCAAGGATTTGTGGAAATGGAAAAAAAAGGAATGCAGCTTATTTGGCAAACGGGTAAGACATTTTTCAATCAGGCCGCTGACCAAGTAAAACTTCAGGCTTCCGGCGGAATCAAGGTGTTCGATTTTATTTCAAAGATGGATTATGCATACGTGATGGCTGATGTAGTTGTTTCAAGGGCTGGAGCAAGTTCAGTTTCTGAACTCTGTCTCGTGAAAAAGGCTTCTATTCTGGTGCCATCCCCCAATGTAGCGGAAGACCATCAGACAAAGAATGCTATGGCGCTTGTTAATCACGAAGCGGCCCTACTTATAAAAGACGAAGAGGCGATGAATACTTTGGTTGCGCAGGCGATTGCCCTTGCAAATGATGAGGTTCAGAAAAAGAAATTGGAAGCGAACATTTCTAAATTGGCCTATGCTGATTCTGCACTTGTCATTGCAAACGAAATTATGAATCTTATCAATAACAGGAAGTAAAAGTGAAATACGAACACATTCGTCAGGTTTATTTGTTGGGTATCGGAGGCATCGGAATGAGTGCACTTGCAAGGTATTTTCATGCACTTGGTAAAGAAGTCAGCGGATATGATAAAACCAGGACGCCCTTGACGGATGAACTTGTTGCCGAAAATATTTCTATTCATTTTGATGAAAATCCGGGATTCCTGGAAGCGAAGGGCTTGTCACCTGAAACCTCATTAATTATTTATACCCCTGCTGTTCCTAAAACCCATCAGGAATACGAATATTTTTTGAAAAATGGTTTTGCAATCAAAAAGCGTTCGGAGGTCTTAGGCATTATAACCGAAAATTCCTTTACGATTGCAGTGGCCGGGACTCATGGCAAGACCACAACTTCTTCTCTCATCGCTCACATACTTCGTTCTTCAGGCATAGATTGTTCCGCATTTTTGGGTGGAATCACACAGAATTACCAGACGAACTTGTTTATAGGAAAAAACCTTGGAAAGAAAGATGCAATAACCGTTGTTGAAGCAGATGAATACGACCGTTCTTTTCTTTCCTTACACCCTGATATCGCTGTTGTGACCTCAATCGACGCCGATCATCTGGATATATATGGAGACAAGGAACATATGCATGAGTCATACAATCTGTTTGCCCGACAAGTGAAAAAAGGGGGTACCCTTATTGCCAAAAAAGGCACTGAAAACATACAAGTCGGAGTAGATGCACAAGTCATTTCTTATTCATTGAAAGAAGCGGATTCTGTTCATGCAGACGGTATAGCTATTTCAAATGGATATTATCATTACAATGTAGCAGGATCAACGTTTCGAATCGCTAATCTGATCCTTGGGCTCCCTGGTTCACACAATGTGGAGAACTCCGTTGCCGCAGTTGTAGTCGCCAGAATTATCGGTGTGAAGGAAGAGCAAATAAGGGAAGCTTTATCCTCCTTTAAAGGAGTGAAGCGGAGATTTGAATATCAGATCAGGAAGGATAATCTGATCTACATTGATGATTATGCGCATCATCCGGAAGAACTCAAAGCGTGTATCCGTTCTGTTAGGGAATTGTACCCAAATAAAAAACTAACAGGTGTTTTTCAGCCTCATTTGTATACTCGTACTAGAGATTTTGCAGATGGTTTTGGAGAGAGCTTATCGATGCTGGATGAAGTGATCTTGCTGGACATATATCCGGCAAGGGAGATGCCAATAGCCGGAGTGTCTTCACAAATGCTATTAGATCGTATTGCTTGCAAAAACAAAAAACTCTGTACCAAGCAGGAATTGGTAGCTGAATTGTGCAGCAGAAAGTTGGAAGTTTTGCTTACCGTTGGAGCGGGAGATATTGACATGCTGGTGGAACCAATTAAAAATGCCTTGTTGGCCAATTGAATTGAATCGAATAATTAACATATCACTCTGGACAATTTTCCTGGCGGGAACCCTGGTAACACTTGGTTTTGTGCAAAAGGAGCAATCGAGACGCGCGGCGAGCAAGCTGGATATTGCTGTCATTGCTCCCGAGGAAGCTTATTTTGTCACCAATGCTGATATCCGTGAGCTGCTTACCGACAGAGGAGATTCTATCGTAAATCAACCTCTTGAATCTATCAATGTGCCTGACGTGGAAAGACTTATCATGAATAATCCTTCGGTTGAATCGGCAGATGTATTCGTGTCCGTTAGCGGTGAAGTGCATATCTCTGCCACACAACGTACTCCCATCGCTCGGATTTTTAATCTTTCGGGAGAGAGTTATTACATGGATCAAGATGGAAGGTTGATGCCCTGGTCTCCAAGTTATACGGCTGATGTTATTGCGGTGAATGGTTTTGTAACAGAATCTTACGGAAACTGGTATAGATATAGTGTCAAGGAAATTGAGGCAAGTACTCCTTTAAGAGAGTTTTCTGTGCTGGATGATATTTACAGGATTGCCGATTATATCAATAAGGACAAGTACAGGAAAGCGCTAATCGGTCAGATTTATGTGAATTCTATGAAAGAATATGAACTTATTCCAAGTGTTGGTTCATTTAGGATTGTGCTGGGGGATGCCTCTGATTTGGAAGAGAAATTTAACAACCTGATGGTGTTTTGCAGGGAAGGGCTTAGAAATACCGGAGCATGGAATGAATACTCGATTGTCAATCTGAAATATAGAAATCAAATAGTTTGTACTAAACGCATTTAACCATGGAATCAAACATTGTAGTAGGCCTGGATATTGGAACAACAAAAATTGCCGTAATCGTTGGGCGTCGTACCGAGCATGGGAAGATTGAAATATTGGGAATGGGAAAGGCGGAGTCGTTGGGGGTTGCGAGAGGAGTCGTGCTTAATATCGATGAAACGGTTAAGGCAATCAAGACTGCGGTCGCGGAAGCAGAAAGTAAATCGGGAGCCAATATCCATGTGGTGAATGTAGGAATAGCCGGACAGCATATAAAGAGTCTGCAGCATCGTGGTATTCGTACCCGTCAGAGTCTGGATGAAGAAATTAGTCAAAAAGATATTGATCTTTTGATTGAAGATATGTATAAGCTCGTTATGCTGCCAGGCGAAGAAATTATTCATGTCATTCCTCAGAATTATATCGTTGATAACGAGCAAGGGATTAAAAACCCAATCGGAATGTCCGGTATTCGCCTGGAGGCCAATTTTCATATTATAGCCGGTCAGGTGGCTGCTGCCAAAAATATTTACAAATGTGTAGAGAAGGCCGGCTTGAA
>Ga0206975_1014_pt1 | contig 56199 bp, 38 predicted proteins | sample Alteio_BWOrgHeat_81_FD_152919 | JGI IMG/M metagenome (GOLD analysis project Ga0206975, IMG submission 152919) | Enriched cells from forest soil in Barre Woods Harvard Forest LTER site, Petersham, Massachusetts, United States -... | ecosystem: Environmental > Terrestrial > Soil > Temperate forest >... | reverse complement strand
CAATAGTCACCGTTTCTTTCTTCGTTTCTGCGTTGTAAGCATAGCTGATGTTCAGGTCGGGGTGACCGGCATTCATAAACCACTGGTTAAAGAACCAGTTCAGGTCTTCTCCTGTCACCTGCTCAAATGCCAGACGGAGGTTGTGTATTTCTACGGGAGTAAATTTATTCGTCTCCAGGTAGTTTTTAAGTGAAGCAAAGAACGCGTCATCACCAAGGTATTTGCGGAGCATGTGCAATACCGCACCTCCCTTGTTGTAGGAAATGGCATCAAACATTTCCTCTTTGTCTTCATACTGAAAACGGATGAGGTCGGGGTCCTTGCCCGATTTGGCCTGACGCAGGTAACCGGCCATGGATTCGTAGGCATGAAAATCGGCGGCGTCTTTTCCGTGTTTGTATTCTTCCCAGAGGTATTCTCCATAGGTAGCAAACGACTCATTCAACGGCACATTCGACCAGGACTCGCAGGTAACCAGGTCGCCAAACCATTGGTGAAAAAGCTCGTGTGACACCACCGGCTCATTGTTCCGGTCGAGCATTTCCCGGTCGGTCTGTTGCAGGAATTCTCCGTGCAGGGTAGCACTGGTGTTTTCCATGGCACCCGATACATAGTCACGCACAACGATCTGATCGTATTTGGACCAGGCAAAGTCCACACCCAGTTTTTTAGAGAAGAACTCGATCATTTCAGGTGTATTGCCGAAAATGCCCTTTGCGTATGGAGCATATTCCGGCTCTACATAATAGTTTACTTCCTTATCTCTCCATTTGTCTTTAACAATGGCGAAGTCACCCACAGCCATCATCACCAGGTAAGGGGCATGAGGCAGTTTCATGTTCCAGTAGTCGGTACGTGTGCCGTCGGCATTTTCGGTGGCAGAGATCAGGTCGCCATTTGAAAGTGTAACATATTTCTTAGGAACCGTCATGAAGATCTCATCTGTCATGCGCTGGTTGTTACGGTCAATGGTCGGAAACCACACCGAGTTGCTTTGCGTTTCTCCCTGAGTCCATATCTGGATGGGTTTGTTCTTGTCTTTCCCGAGCGGATTGATGAAGTACAACCCCTTGTCGGAATTGATGGCAGCACTCCCCCCCACCTTGATCTCATTTGGTTTGGCGGTGTAATCAATGAAGACGATGAAGTTCTGATCCTTGCGGTATTCTTTGTCGAGTTGAATCGTCAACACATCTTTCGCGTAGAAATAGTCCAATTTTTTATGACTGTTGCCTTCTACCAGGGCTACTTCGTGAATGTCCATTCCACGTGCATCGAGCACCAGGCTTGTTTGCGGATAGAAATGCGGGTGGGCGGTGATGGTGGCTTTTCCATAGAGGTAAGCTTTCTCATAATCAAAACGCACATCCAGCTTGGTATGCACAAGGTCGTTCAGGCGGGTTGCTGAAGCACGGTATTCAATCGGCTCCGGAACTTTAGGCTTTGCATGGGAGGTATCTTTGGCAGCCACCGTGGCGGGAGCAACCGAAGCTGCCGCAGTTGATTTTTTGGCAGAGTTACAGGCACTCCACAAGGTAATTGCAGAGGCAAGCAGAATGATTGATTTTGTTTTCACAGGAACGTAATTTGGTTGGCTTGCAAGAATTTTTTTACTAAATTTTTGAATTCTGGTAGAAATATTACCGGAAAACGCCATAAAGATGCACAAAAACCGGCATAAATGGACAAGTCTAGGACGAGCGGTCGCCTGCATTTATTTGCGGGGGAATTTGATGATTGTTACCGGACAAGGGTAGTAATGAATCCTTATATTTGTGCGCAACCAACAAACCGATTTTAAATGGGTTCAACGGAATTTCAGGTACTTGTAAACGGAGAGCAGGCACATACGGTACAACTTACCGGCTCCAGAACAGGCACCTTTGACAATACTCCTTTTGAACTGGATATGATCCAGGTCAAAGAAGGCAGCTTTCATGTGCTGAAAAGCAACCGTTCGTACAACATAGAAGTGGTAAAAAACGAGCTGGAATCAAAAACGCTGGTGCTGGCTGTCAACGGTCATAAATACACCTTGCAACTGAAAGACAAGTATGACGTGTTGCTTAAAAGCCTTGGACTTGACAACCTGAACAGCCGTAAAGTGAATGAGCTGAAAGCTCCTATGCCGGGACTGGTGCATCACATTGCCGTAGAAGAAGGAGCACATGTTAAAAAGGGCGATCCGCTGCTGGTGCTGGAAGCGATGAAGATGGAAAATATTTTAAAGTCGCCGGAAGACCTCATCATCAAAAAAATTGTGGTCAAGAAAGGCGTTGCAGTAGAAAAAAATCAGGTATTAATTCATTTCGAATAACATCCCACAATTATGGAAGACAATCATTCAATGGAAAGACGCGAATTCCTGAAAAAGAGCGCAGTAATAGGCCTTGGAGGTCTTGCTTTGTCAACACTTCCGGGAATCATTACAGGAGCAAAGGCGGAAGAAACCTCCCGCACCTCTGAGCTGACTTCGGCAGCTGTTGGCGGAGGAGAGTATTTCACACTTCCTGCTTTGCCTTATGCCTACGATGCCCTGGAGCCTTTTATCGACAAACAGACGATGGAGATCCACCATACCAAGCACCATCAGGCGTATATCAACAACCTGAACAAAGCGCTGGCAAATGACAAGTCGGCTCCAACAGATATAACCGAACTGTGCCGCAACGTACACGACGGTAATTTTGCCATCCGCAACAATGCAGGTGGACATTTTAACCACAGCCTGTTCTGGAAGCTGATGAAGCCTCCGGTTAGCAAAGATCCGAATGCGACACCTCCTGTTCCTACCGGAAAACTCATTGAAGCCATCACCTCCTCTTTTGGAAGTCTGGATGAATTCAAGACCAAATTCACCGACAAGTCCAAAACCGTATTCGGTTCGGGCTGGTGCTGGCTGATTGTGAATGACGTGTATAAGCTTGAGATCACCACTACTGCCAACCAGGACAACCCACTCATGTTATTTTCTCCTAGCAAAGGCATCCCGGTGCTGGCATTGGATGTATGGGAGCATGCCTACTACCTCAAACACCAGAACCTGCGTGCCGACTATGTGAAAGACTGGTGGAGCGTGGTTAACTGGGAAGAAGCTGAAAAGCTTTTTGAAGCTGGAAAAAAATAAGCAACACAATCTTGTTTAATACGAAGGCCTCCATAGAGAAATGGGGGCCTTTTTGCTATTCCTGATGACAAATTATCTCAAATTAAGAAACAAAAGCGTATTTTAGTGCGGAAAAACCCAATCCCAGGTCCTTAAAGCCAGTTTACATGGAATTTACAGCAAAACAGATCGCCGATTTACTTGGTGGAACGGTTGAAGGAGATGAAAATGTCACGATTTCGAACCTTTCCAAGATAGAGGAAGGCAAAGCCGGCACGCTTTCCTTTTTGGCCAATCCGATCTATACCCCCTATATCTATGAGACCGATGCTTCTGTCATCATTCTCAACAAGTCGGTAGAACTGACCAAACCCATCAAAAAAACCTGTACACTTATACGTGTGGAGGATGCTTACGGCAGCTTCGCCAAGCTTCTTGAACTCTATTACCAGATCAAACAAAACAAAAAAGGCATAGAACAGCCTTCTTTCATATCTCCCTCAGCCACTGTCGGAACAGATTGTTATGTAGGCGCTTTTGCCTATATCGGTGAAAATGTGCGGATAGGCAACAACGTAAAAATATATCCGCATTGTTACATCGGTGACAATACCGTCATCGGTGACGATACGATACTTTTTTCGGGTGTAAAAGTGTATTACGACTCGGTCATCGGCAAAGCCTGCACCATACATGCCAGCACAGTCATCGGCAGCGATGGGTTTGGGTTTGCACCCAACTCGGAAAACAACTACAAAAAGATTCCTCAGATAGGCAATGTAGTCATCGAAGACCATGTGGAGATCGGATCCAACACTTCGATCGACCGTGCTACCATGGGTTCAACCATTATACACAAAGGTGTCAAGCTGGATAACCTTATTCAGATTGCGCACAATGTGGAGGTAGGAGAAAACACGGTGATGGCCGGAGGCGCATTTATCGCAGGCTCCACCAAGATCGGCAAGAACGTGATGATAGGGGGACAAGCCGGTGTGATTGGTCACCTGAAAGTAGCCGATGGTGTAAAGATAGCCGGACAAAGCGGAGTAGGATCGGACATTGACAAGGAAGGTGAGATCGTACAAGGATCGCCTGCATTCCCCATAGGTGAATACAAACGCAGCTATGTACTTTTCCGTGGACTCCAGAAACTCAATTCACGGGTGCGTGACCTGGAAACGGAACTCAAAAAAAATATCCACTCCTGAATAATTCTTGCTAATCCCGGTGAAGCCAATGCCGGGACTGTTGTGTATGACTGAAAAGAAATTTATTGACGTCGGAAAAGTCCTCCAGGAAAAAGCCCCCACTCTTAAAAAATGGATGCCCGGTTTTGTCTTTCGCTGGCTCAAGCGCAAGCTGCATGAAGACGAGATCAATACCATCCTGTACGATTTAAAAGATTATTACGGACTGGAGTTCAACAGCAAAGGGCTGGAGCGCTTCGGCGTAACCGTGGAGTCTGTCAACCCTCACCATGTACCTGTTACCGGTGGCGTGATCATTGCCGCCAACCACCCGCTCGGAGGATTGGATGGCATGGCGCTCATTAAGGCGGTGGGCGAAATTCGTCCGGATGTTCGTTTTTTTGTGAACGATGTATTGAAAAATTTAAAGAACTATGGAGAGGTGTTTACCGGCATCAATAAGGTAGGCACCACTTCGGCGAGTTCGCTCCGGAAGATGGAGAACATTTTTATGTCGGAAGATGCCGTACTCTTTTTTCCTGCGGGGTTGGTTTCCCGAAAACAGCAAGGTATGATACGGGATCTGGAATGGAAAAAAAGTTTCGTCACCCAGGGCATTGACCACAACCGCTTTATTGTTCCGGTATTCATTGAAGGAGAAAACTCCGGTTTCTTTTACCGCTTTGCCAATTTCCGCAAACTCATAGGCATCAAAGCCAATATCGAGATGCTCTTCCTGCCCGATGAAATGTTCCGTCAGCGGGGCAAGACGGTGAAGATACATTTCGGGCAAGCTTTCGACTCCGCCCTTTTAGATAATCGCCACAGTCACCGCGACTGGGCACACATTATTAAAACATATATTTATTCAGAGGAGTTTCACAAGGGCATTCCCTTTGATCAGTATATCAAAGAAAAGCCTTGAAGATGTGCTGGTGTTTGTCCAGCGGTGGCTTCGGCTCCGCTCAGCCACCGGAGAATAGACGACTTAAAGGTGCCTGAGCGAAGTCGAAGGCACGCATCCGCGGCTCCCCTCAGGCACAAAACCCTTCCAGCTTCTCCACCGTTTCTTTCCATAGCGTTTCCTTGAATGCTTTCTTGAAAAAACCCATGTGACCGATTTTCTTTTTCCCGAATTCCGACGGCCTGATCTGGCGGTGGGTGATGGGTTGGGTGCTGCGGACGTTTGCCCAATAGGCCGGAACCGAGTGCTTGTTGGCGATAGGATCGTCCGTTACCCAATAGGCATGTATCGGAAAGGTATATTCCCGGAAGGTACCTGCCGGAACACTTTTTCCTGAAAAACGGGGGTTGAAAAAATAGTCGGGTTTCCAGCACCAGGACCTCCACTCTCGTGCAACATTTTTAGGCAAGTCTTCCATGTAGTTAAACCGTTTGGCCGCCACATATCCGCAGAGCGCAATGCTGAGGGGAGTGAACATGTAAAACAGGTAGAGCGACATCAGACGAAACTTCCATGGCATATATCCGAAATATCCGGTGGAGACGGCAAAGCTGACCATCCCTTTTACATCACTCAGATTTTCAACGAATCCGATTTGCTGTCCCCCCACACTGTGGGTGACGAGTAACAAGGGGAATTCCGGGAAACGGGTTGTAAGGTATGCTTTTACAGCTGGCATATCTTTGACACCATAATCGCTGAAGCGGTAATCACATCCTTTCAGGCTGGCAGGAGCAGAACCTCCACTGCCACGGTAATCCCACAAACAAGTAATGTATCCATGACTGCTGAGGTATTCGAGAAAGGGCAGATAAAATTCTTTGCGCAACGCAGTGCCTCCGTTAAACTGAACCACCCCTTTAGGATTTTCAGGCAGGAGCAGGAGTCCGGAAAGGACTACTCCGTCGCTGCACGTTACGCTTATCTTTTCCCGGATCAATTCCTGTTTCATGTTCCTGTTACTGTCTACAGACGAACAAGATAGAAAATATTCCTTCTTCGTAATTAACGGGCTGACTGTCAGTAGTCATTCGTGCTGTCAGAAGGGCAAAAAACCTTTGTCCTGCAGTTGCGTATAAGATTATGTGTATATTTATAGTTACTCTTCCAAACCGAAATCAGCGCCTGAGTATGTATAAAAGAGGATTAGTAGCGGTCCTTATCTGGCTTTTGAGCAGCGCCTTTCTCAATGCCGGCAATACCGACAGTATTTCCCACAAGAAACTGGGGCTTCCGGCTGTCCGGCTTGGAATGGGCATGATGAGTTATTTCGGGAATGTGGGCACGCCAACCGGCGTGGTACCCAACAGCTTTTCAGATACGCGTAGCGGGTTTGAGCTGGGGGTGGATGAGCGTATCAGCACTTTTTTCGGTCTTTCACTCGAAGGCCTGTATGGTCACCTTTCCGGGAACGACCATGGACCCGCTGATTATCTCAACTTCGAAACCAAAGTGATGCAAGGCTCGGTGAGCCTGGTATTGCCATTTGACAACGGGGTAATTATGAAAAAGGAGCACAACATCATTCCATTCCTATCCATCGGGCTGGGCTATATGACCTTTCAACCCTTCGGCGACCTGAGCGATAAGAACGGGCATCCTTATTATTACTGGACCGACGGCAGTATCCGCAATCTTCCGGAATCCTCTCCTGCAGCTTATTCGGCCGTAACCGTTCACCGTACCTATGTATACAACACCCCTCTGGCAGGAGCCCAGGGTGCACTGACGATTCCGTTGGGACTAGGCTTTCGCGTCAACTTTACGGATGCCTTTGGTGCCAACCTGGGTCTCGTTTACCATTATGCACTAACCAATCACATTGATAATGCCAATGCCGGCCCGAACGACAAGTTTGTATTTACAAGTGTATCCCTGCATTACCAGTTTGGCAGTGTGGGTAACAGAGATGACAATTTCATTTCTGAAGCCGACAATGTTGATTCCGACGGAGATGGGGTGAATGACCTGATGGACCAATGCCCAGGCACCCCGAAAGGTATCGTGGTGGATGCTAAAGGTTGCCCGGTAGACAGTGATGAAGATGGGATACCGGACTACCTGGATAAAGAACCGAATTCGAAAAAAGGTGCTGTGGTGGATGAACACGGTGTCACCATCGACTATAAACAAGTGGCTGCAAAACACAAGGAAGACCTGAAGATGTCAGCCAAAATGGATTCGGTGGCGGATGCGATGAGTAAATATTTCAACAACAGGCCCCGCAAACAGGTGCTTGACTCGCTGGAGAAAAACAGTGTGTCGTTGCACCGGACAAATACCAAACAGATACCGAAGGACTTCCTTTCGGTAGATAAAAACAAAGATGGTATGATATCGGTGAAAGAACTGAATATGGCCATCGATGACTTCTTCAGCGGCTCGTCTGAACTGACAGTAGATAAAATCAACCGGCTCATCGATTACTTCTTTGAGCAATTATAGCCCCCTACACCTTACTAGGCTGAGTTGTTGCTGAATCCTGTTTACAGGTCTTAAGTTTTCCTGAATACCCCTCCATACTCCTATATTTATTGCGTTACAGCCCCTTTCGGGCCATTCTCTTTCAGGTGCTTTTTGAAGGATTTCGAATTGTGCAGCGGTGCTTTGTTAACTAAAATTGAGGAAACTATTACGTTTCCGAAAATTTTCGGAAGCAAAGTTGATTCAACGCCTCCGCCATGAAACGAACCTTACTGCTCCTGTTACTGATGTGCCGTATCTGCAATTTTGCTTCTGCACAAGGTGCCCCTGCCTGTCCTTCTGTAACACCGAGCGCCGGCAGTGCCACAATCTGTAAAGGGCAGTGCACCACGCTGAGTGCAGCAGTGGTAGCCACAAAACTCACCACAGGATACAGCGTATCGTCAATTCCTTACGTCCCCTACCCTTATGCAGGTACGCCAATTCTGGTTGGCCTGGATGATGTATGGAGTGATGTGACAAAGCTGGGGTTTAACTTTTGTTATTTCGGAAACACGTATTCCAGGGCACTCATCGGTGCAAACGGACAGATTTGTTTCGATACCACACTGGCCACCGGGCCGGATCCGTATCCCATCACCAGCGCATTGCCCAATTCCAACGACCTGCCTGGCAACACCATCTGTGCGGTGTTCCGCGACATTGATCCAGCATTGGGTGGAACCATTTATTTTGAGACGGTAGGCAGCGCCCCCTGCCGGGCGCTCGTTATCAGCTGGGTGAATATTCCCTTGTATGACAAAGGTAAAGGCACCTGCGATGGAACGCCTAACTCCACTTTCCAGGTGGTCTTGTACGAAAACACCAACTTCATCGATGTGTATGTACAAAACAGTTTTTCCTGTTCGGGATGGAACGGAGGCAATGGCATCATCGGAATTCAGAATGCCCTCACCACCGTAGCCGTTGTAGCCCCAGGCCGCAACTATCCTGCTGCATGGACAGCCACCAATGAGGCCTGGCGCTTTTCACCAACCGGCGCACCTTCTTACTCCATCAGCTGGACTGGGCCCGGTGGGGTTATCGGATCGGGTGCAAGCGTAAGTGTTTGTCCCACCGTTTCATCTACCTACACGGCTACGCTTTCGGTAACCAATTGCAACGGGGTGAACACGACCTATACCGGCACGGTAGGTGTAACTGTTAATCCTTCTCCCACGCTTGCCATAACGCCGGTCTCACCTACCATTTGTGCAGGAGGGTCTGTGAACCTTACGGCATCAGGAGCAACAAGCTATACCTGGTCTCCTGCTACAAATTTATCTGCAACAAGCGGAGCAACCGTCACAGCCAACCCCTCCTCATCCACCACGTATACCGTAACTGGAAACAGCGGAGGCTGTCCGGGAAGCACTACGGTAACGGTGAGTCCTTCGCCCCCTGTTACTCCGCTCATCACCGGACCCAGCACCCAGTGTTCCGGTGGCAGTACTACGCTTACCGCTTCCGGAGGCAGCACCTACAGCTGGAGTACTGGAGCTACCACGGCATCCATCACCGTATCACCCGCTACGAACACAACCTATACGGTTACTGCCCTGAATGCGTCCGGGTGTTCGGGAACAAGCACACACCTGGTCACCGTCAATACCAATCCTGTTGCCGGTATTACAGGTAACAGCAACCTGTGTGCAGGAGCCACCACGACCCTTACCGGCAGCGGAGGAGGAACCTATTCCTGGAGTACCGGTTCGACCTCAGCTAGCATCACCGTGACTCCTGCGGCTACCACCACCTATACCCTTACGGCTGCTACCGGTGCAGGATGCAGTGCAACAGCTACACAAACGGTAACCATAAATACCAATCCGGTGACCGCAATTTCAGGCACCTCTACCATCTGCAGCGGTAGCAGCACCCTACTGAACGGAAGCGGAGGAGGAACCTATTCCTGGAGCAACGGCGCAACGACTCCTGCAGTAACCGTTTCTCCAACTTCTACCACCACCTATACCCTTACCGCCACCAATGCAGCCGGCTGCAGCACATCGGCCACGCAAACCGTGACAGTCAATTCCAATCCGGTGGCCAGCATCACCGGTTCCAATGCCATCTGCAACGGTGCCAGCACCAAGCTCACCGGAAGCGGAGGAGGAACCTATTCCTGGAACAACGGTGCCACTACTCCAGCTATCACGATATCTCCTACCGCTACCACCACTTATACGCTCACCACCATGAATGCAGCAGGATGCAGCGCTTCTGCCATGCAAACGGTGGCGGTGAATGCCAATCCGGTTGCGAGCATTGCCGGCACGAGCATACTCTGCAACGGAAGCAGCACGACCCTCACCGGAAGCGGTGGAGGAACATATTCCTGGAACAACGGTGCCTCCACCTCCTCCATCACGGTATCGCCTGCAGTGGCTACCACCTATACACTCATTGTTACCAATGCTGCAGGATGCAAAGCTTCCGCCACCGAAACAGTAACGGTAAACTCCAATCCGGTTCCACTCATCAGCGGTAACGCGGCGGTATGTATCGGTTCCAACATGACACTTACCGGAAGCGGAGGAGGAACTTATTCCTGGAATACCGGCGCTACTACCAGCACCATCAGCCTCACCCCTGCCATCTCTACCACCTATACACTTACAGTAACAGCTCCCACCGGATGCACCGCCCACACCTCCCTGGCGGTAACTGTGCATGCGCTCCCTGTTCTTTCCACATCAAAGACAGATGCCAATTGCGGAAACACGAATGGTTCAGCCACGGTGGCTGTAACCAACGGAGCGCTTCCTTTTTCTTATAGCTGGAGCAACGGGCAAACCACTCCTACTGCCACCAATCTTGGTCCGGGTACCTACCAGGTGCTTGTCACCGATTCCAACAGCTGTCAGCAAACAGCATCGGTGACTGTTGGCAATATCGGTGCTCCGGCACTGACAATTCAATCGGTTACCTCACTTGCCTGTTTCGGGCAATGCACGGGAACTGCAACAGTGGCTGCATCGGGCGGTAGTCCGGGCTATACCTATCTCTGGTCACCTACTCCCGGCAGCGGGCAGGGAACTCCTGCTGTCACCCAGCTTTGCGCCGGCACATATACAGTAACTGTAACTGACCGAGCAGGATGTCAGACCACTCAAACCCTTTCGCTTACCACACCACCCTTGCTTACTGCGAGCGATGTGACCGCATCAGCCAACTGTCATCTGGCTGACGGCTCGATGACGGTGACACCTTCGGGCGGGACACCCGGCAGTGGCTATACATATGCCTGGAGCCCAGCTCCTGCAACGGGACAAACGGGAAACACCGTTACGGGGCTTCCCGGAAATGTGTATCAATGCATCGTCACCGATTCACTTGGATGCAGCGCACTAGTGACTGATAGTGTACATCGTGCAGGCATTCCTCCCGTAGCATTCATTACCGGGCAAACAGCGATCTGCTCCGGCAGCTCGGCCACCTTAACGGCATCGGGCGGAACGAGCTATTTATGGAGTCCCGGAGGAGCGACATCATCCAACATTGTTGTTACGCATTCCGGAAACTATACGGTTACCGTTTCCAACAGCTGCGGAAGTGCGAGTGCATCTTTCCTCGTGAATGTCCAGGTGGTTAACGCCGCATTCACAAGCACAGTCAAATCAGGTTATGCACCTCTACCGGTAACATTTACCGATCATAGTAACGGCTCTTTGATTTCCTGGTCGTGGACTTTTGGTAACGGTGCAACCGCAACCGGACAAAACACACAGGTGGATTATACTTCTCCCGGCACCTATACGGTAACAGAAACAGTTACTGATTCGCTCGGGTGTTCTTCACAGGACACCACCGTTATCATTGTGCACGACCTGCCTTCCTCGGTGATTGTTCCCAATGTATTTACACCCAACGGAGACGGGATTAATGATTTATTCACCATCACTGCTATCGGACTGACACAACTGGAAGCGATCATCTACGATCGTTGGGGTGTGCAACTGGCGCATCTGGGCGCTGCAGGAGAAACATGGGATGGAAGAACACTTGCCGGAGAGCCGGTTTCCGACGGAACCTATTTTTATCAGGTGAATGGTACAGGTGCAGATGGCAAAGAATACCATCTCAACGGTTTTATCATGCTCATGCGTTAACGAGGCAATGCTCCTCGTTGCGATTCAATAAAATTTCACATCCTTTCGCAGGCATCACTTTCTATCCTTCATGCACTTGCTTGTTTCTTTCTGAATTTTTGATGAATTTTTTTTTCAAAATGAAGAACAGATGAACAAACAGGCCCGGAAAGTGTTAAATACCAGGGGCTCCGCTTTGTTTTTAAAAAATCATCTTACCTTTAGGCTCCAATCCATCCATTATGAATTTGTGGTACGGATATTGGATACTCCATTACAACGAAACATTTTTTAACTAACCATAACCCTAAAACCAAACACCATGAAAAAGATCAGCCTCGCTATCGCTGCAGCTTTCCTGTTCACAGGACTGTCTTTTGCTCAAACTGATGCAAAGAAAGACGACAAGAAAAAAGAAGACAAGAAAGAAGTGAAGAAAGATGGCAAGAAAGACAGCAAGAAAAAAGAAGACAAGAAAGACGACAAGAAAGCTGACAAGCCTAAATAAGGTCTCAACATTCTTAAACAAAAAAGCCATCTCGAAAGAGATGGCTTTTTTGTTTTGTATGATGCCGTTGTTTCAATAACCAGCCTCACTCTTCCAAATTATTTTCGAATGATCACTTGATAATATTACAATGCCCGATATACTGATGCTTGTTGTGAAAGACATCTTTCAGATCCACCTTCCACACATAGGTATCAATCTGGGCAACTTTATCACCTCCATTGGCTTTTCCATCCCAGCCTTCCAGCCAGGTATAGGTTTCCCACATTAAATTTCCCCAGCGGTCGAACATCATCAGGTGATAATTATTCGGATCGATGCCTACTCCGTTGGGGAACCAGGTGTCGTTATGTCCGTCCCCATTCGGCGTAAATGTATTGGGCGCATAAAACGTGAAAATGGGTTCGATGCATATGGGATGCTCCACACTGGCCTTGCAACCGTCTTTATTCACCACCATCAAGGTTACCGGAAAGCAGCCTGTATCGGGATAAGCATAATGCGGGTTCTGTAAAACAGAGGTTGCACCTGCCAAATCACCAAAGTTCCAGCTCCACGCTACGATGGAGTCATGACTGTGGTCGGTAAAATAAATGACTGAATCCAGTATGGTGGTCGGTTGAGGGGAAGCCGTGAAATCGGCAACGGGGGTGGGAAACACATCAAAAAACTGACTCACCGTGGCTGCACCCGGGCAGTGGTTTACATCCGTGACCGTATAGGAGATGGTATATGTCTTTGCGGTAGGATAACAATGACTTGCTGTGTTACAGCCCGTACCACCCGTACCATCCCCAAAATTCCAGCTTGCAGTCAGACATGCAGGAACAGAGGTTCCGGTAAACACTACACAATTGGGTCCGCAAACAACAGAGTCTTTAGCGGTAACCGTGACAACCGGATTTGGGAACACCGTCACCGTTACCATATCCGAATCATCCGGTGTCGTACAACCATCATTTACAATAACGGTGTAGGTTGTCGTCACCGAAGGTGTGGCAATGGTTGTGGCACCTGTTGTGGTGGACAATCCTGTTGGCGGCATCCAGGTATACGTATAAGGACCGCCGTTGCCGTTCGAACCGGTTGCCGTGAGGGTTGCCGATTTTCCAGGACAAACACTTTTTCCTCCCGCAGCAATTACTTCAAGCGGAGGACCTACGGTGACCAATACCGTTTTGCTTGTAGCGCATCCGTGCCCATCAGTACAAGCAACAGTATAGGTTGTGCTGGATACGGGGCATACATGTGTTGGGGTTGACGCACCGTTCAGAGTCCAGGTAAAGGCATAAGTTGGAGTTCCGCCTGCCCCGGTTACAGTAAGGTTAGTACAGGCCCCAAAACAAATGGAAACCGGAACTACTTGAACAGTGAGTGGGGGTGGCTGCAGAATGGTTGTTGTTACGGTATTCTTACAACCTGCCGAGTCGGTGACGGTACAAACATAGGTGCCGGCAGTCAGCCCGGTGGCTTTGGGAGTGGTCTGGTTTGTTGGAGTCCAATTATACGTATAGGGAACAAAACCCCCGCTTGCAGTAACAGCAGCCATCCCGTCAGCGCCGCCAGCACAGGCAACGTTTCGTGTGGAATCCAGTACCAGATTCACACCGGGTAAGTTGGGAACAATATTGCTGATGGTATCGGCACAGCCGTGACTGTCTTTCACTATCACCGTATAGGTGCCAGCAGGAATACCGGAAGCAACAGGACCTGTTCCTCCTGCGGGAGACCAGTTGTAGGTATATGCCGGGTTTCCACCGCTTACATGCACGGTGTCATCACCGTCTGATTTATTGCAATGCGCTGCCTTAGGAGCAACCGTCATCACCAGGCCAGGAGGGTTAATGACGGTAATGGTATCAGTAGCCTTACAGGAGTGTGCATCGGTAACCGTAATGGTATACAAACCCGAACATACATTCGTACAGCTGGCTTGCGTACAGCCGGTGGAGCTCCAGGAATAAGCATAGGTAAGTGTTCCGCCTGCAGGGTTGCAAATAAGTCCTCCGTTACACACATTGTGACATGTCGGAGCAGTACCACTGGCCTTTACTGTCAATACTACCGGTTGTGTAATTGTTACGATAGATTGGACGGAACAACCCTTGCTGTCGGAAGTAGTACAGGTATAATTGCCTGCTGCAAGTCCGGTAGCTGCATTGCTGGTACTGGTGTTCGGGTTCCAGGAATAAGCCAGGGGCGGTGAACCTCCAGATGCCGTTACGGTAGCTGTACCGTCGCTCAAACCGAAACAACTCACGTTGGTGGTGGTACTTGTGGCAGTGGGTGCATTTGGCTGGGTAATGGTTGTTGAGGCAGTGGCCGGACAAGCGCCTCCTGCGGCCGTCACTGTAAGCACATACGTGCCGGCACTCAAACCTGTGATAGCTGTTGTTCCTTGTCCTCCTCCTATCGTTCCACCTGTCCACGAAAAGGTATAAGGGGTTACCCCTCCGGTAACGGTTGCCGTAGCAGTACCGTCAGCTCCGGGTGAACAAGTTGCCGGTGTATTGGTGATCGTGATTGTTGGAGCCGCCGGAGGTTGGGTAAGTGTGACGGTGCCCGTTGTGGTACATCCGCCCATGGATGTGATATACACCATATAGGTACCGGCAACCAGGCCTGTAGCAGTGGCAGTACCCTGCCCCCCTGGTGGGGTGGGTGACCAGGAATAGGTATATGGAGCAGTACCTACCGTGACGGTGGCTGTAGCTGTTCCATCGTGTCCGGGAGTACATGTGGGATTGGTAGAGGTAAGTGTTACCACAGGGTTGGGATAAAAAGTTAACGTTGTGTCGATCACATAGGTGCAACCAGGGCCTTGTGTGACCGTCACTTCATAGGTACCTGAAGCATTTACAGTAACCGATTGTCCCGTAGTGGAACCCACAATACCTGTACCGCCAGGAGGCACCGTGGTCCAGGAATACGTACCAGTAGGACCAGCTCCTGGAGCGGTCATTGTGTTGGTGCCGCCAATACAAACTGAAGGAGTGGCAAGTATTACCTGAATGGGGCCACAAGAAGCATCTATATAGCCATATCCCCAATGTCCTCCGGGTTGACAGCCTGCAGACGAAATTCGTACAGTGACATTCTGACCAATATAATTTTTCAAGTTAAGGGAATTGGAAGTCCATGGTGAATAGTATACCGGTTTCCCACCCGATGTGCTGGAAGAAACAAGCATCCCCGGAGGCGTGCCAGTACCAACAGATTCGACATAATACTGGAGACAAGGGATAGGTTTCATATACTGATCAAGCACATCCACTCTAAAATAAGGACATTGAGTAGTCGAGTGTGGTGCCTGCACCAATACCACCGCATAATCATAGGAAAACATGGCATTGGAAGCCGTCACAAAAAATGTTTGCTGTATAGATTCTCCGGGAGCTCCGCCACTACCCGAGGCGCAAGGTGACCCACTGCGTAGGTTTGCATATTCTCCTCCAAGTCGCAACGAATAGTTTCCGCCGATAGGCAAGGGATCTTTCATTGGAAATCCTCCCCAGGGGTCATTTCCTGCTGCTGCGCTTTCAATGGTAAACATGGAGCAGGAGGTTTCGGAGGAATTCATCCCAAGTGTGGAAAATCCATTTGCCACAAAGGTGACAGCCGAGTCGGAATTGCTGTTGTATCCCGTATATGAAACCCATCCGGTGGAATCTCCTGTTTCAAAACCAATGTTTGTACATCCGGCGGTCAACACATAATTCTTAGGATCCAGTTTCTTTTCTTTGGAAGGAATGTGGTATTTGTGACAAACGAACTGCTGTTCCTGATTTTGAAGATAGGCCCTCAGCTCTGCATTGGTAAAATGCTCATCCAGCACACTGTAATATGCCGCTTTCAAATCAAATCCGTTGAGGGTATCGCCTCCGAAAAAATAATAATTATCCGCTGACTGAGCCAGGAGCCGGCTACAGGATAGTAGCAGGAACAACCCGGCAAGAAGTATGGCAAACCTTTTCATGGTAGTTCGATCTGGAAATGTGAACGAAAAGATGCAGGACGCAACAATAAGATCCGGAAGGTTACTGTGTCTCTACAAAGAATGAAGAGGACAGACAGTTGAACCAACTGAAGGAAGATACGGTGCGCGTACATTTTTCAGTAGATTAAAAAAAACAAATGAACAGGAAAACTAAGATTCGTATTTCAGTTTTCTCAAAGTAATGCTTATGTAAATATAACGCATTCGTTATTAAAAAGGAAGGTTTGTAAGGGAGCATTGATTCGGTAAAATCAGACATCCGATTCTTTATCGGAAAAAAGCACCTATCTTTAAAGGGAACTTGAGAAATTGATGATACCTTCTTTCCCCATTACCTTCTTCTTTACGAAGATTCGTGTATTCCTTCTTCCTTTAATGTGTATCCTTATCCTATCCGTTCCAGCCGATGCACAGGTGGACAAATCCAAAAAAAAGAAAGGAAAAGCAAAAGAGTTACCTAAAAAACCTGTCAAACAACAGGATATTATCGACGTATTGAAAAACGCATACCATCCGGAACACCGCTTAAAACCCGACAGTATTCATCGAAAAAAAGGAGAGCTCCACATTTCCGTTGTTCCTGCGGTAGCCTATACGGTCATGACCCGGACGACGGTACTTCTTGCTGCAAACGGAGCCTTTTATACCGATGAAACCGAAAAAGGGAACCTTTCCCTGATAAATACCAGTCTCGCCTATACCCAAAATAAGCAGGTTATATTCCCCATCCATACCAGTATCTGGGCTCCGGGCAACAAATACAATTTTCTGGGTGACTGGCGCTTTTACAGTTATCCGCAATATACATACGGATTAGGGGGGCATACCCTCAGAAGCAATGCCGATCTGATGGATTATACCTATGTCACCATCCGGGAGACCATTCAACGCATGGTCGTGCCTGATTTCTTTATTGGTATTGGTTATAATATGGATTATCACTGGAATATCACAGAAAAAGGTTTAGGAGAAGGGGTAGTGACTGATTTGCAGAAATACGGCAAAACAACCAAATCGGTCTCCACGGGGCCTTCGTTTAAACTGCTCTACGATACGCGACGTAACCCGATCAACCCTGTCCCGGGTACTTATGCAAGTATTTGTTACCGGCCCAATCTCAAGTTAATGGGAAGCGATGAAAACTGGCAATACCTGCTGGCAGATTTCAGGAAATACATACAATTGCCTGGTAATTCTCAAAACATATTGGCTTTCTGGAGCTACAATTGGATCACCTTGAGCGGGAAACCGCCTTATCTGGACCTTCCGAGCACTGCCTGGGATGAATTCAATAATGTGGGGAGAGGGTATATCCAAAGTCGCTTTCGCGGACAAAACCTCATTTATCTCGAATCGGAATACCGTTTCCGTCTGACACGTAACGGATTAATTGGCGGGGTTGTTTTTGTAAATGCCCAGATGGTCTCCAACTGGCCGGGTAATTCATTCGATACGATCTGGCCGGGAATGGGAGCCGGATTGAGGTTAAAAGTGAATAAACACTCCAATACAAACCTGGCGATGGACTATGGTTTTGGAATTGATGGCTCTCAAGGCTTGTATTTCGGACTTGGAGAGATGTTTTAAGCATTACTACTCCACACGCAGCCCTACTACCAGAATATCATCCGTTTGATTTTTATTTCCTCTCCAGGCTGTAATCGTATCGCGAAGTGTTTTTTCCTGTTCGTTCACCGGCAAGGCAGCGAGTGACTGAAGGAGTTCCCGGAAAGGTTGAGCAAAATATTTTTTGCCCTCCGGCCCACCCACCTGGTCGGTATAGCCATCGGAAAACAAATACAGCATGTCGTTTTTCTGAAGTGAAACCTGCTGGTTGCTAAACCCTTGTTGTCCTGCTTTCGCGAAACTACCGATCGACCGCCTGTCACCCTTGAGTTGAATGCATTCTCCTCCCCGATATATCAGCAAGGCATTGTGGGCTCCCGCATATTCCAGCGTACTCTTCTTCCTATCGATTGCAATCAGTGCAATGTCCATTCCATATTTGGCAGAAAACTCTCCACTGTTTTGCTTCAGTGTTTTCAGGATATGAATATTTAATGCATCCAGTATTTTTCCGGGCGTATGTGCGCCTTCATCCGTGAGTGCATCCTTTAACAGGTTATGGCCCATGAGGGACATGAATGCACCCGGAACACCATGACCGGTACAATCGGCAACGGCAAAAAGAATCCGGTCCTGATCGGCATGCACCCAATAAAAATCTCCGCTCACAATGTCCTTAGGCTGGTAAAGAATAAAATAGTTTTTGAAATGGGCCGACATTTCGTCTGAAGCAGGCAGCAGGCTTTGCTGGATATCTTTCGCATATTCAATACTATCGGTAATGACCAGGTTTTTCTTTTCCAGCTCTTCCTTCTGCCGGCTGATTACTTCCGTCCGTTCGGTTACTTTCCGCTCCAGAAGCAGGTTTTTGGCTAGCAGCTTACGCTCCCGCACCCGAATAAACACAAACGCTGCCGCCAGAATAACCAGCACAAACAACACATAAAAAGAAGTCGTTTTCCAAAAGGGCGGCCTTATAAGGAAGGTATATACCACCGGTTCTTTGTTCCATACCCCATCACTGTTGCATGAACGGACGAGAAAGGTATATTTGCCCGGTTGCAAATCAGGATAGGTAACTGAGTTTTCTTTTACGATATGTGACCAGTCTTTATCCGCCCCTGCAAGCATATAGCGGTATTTTACCCTTCGGGGATTCGTCAGACTGGTACCTACGAAATCAAAGGTAACATGGTGCTGAGACCAGGAGAGTTCGTGGTTGGCCGGAATAGCTGTTTCCTCAAAGAAAATGCGAGGGGGCTTGATAGCGGTGATGGGTTCTGTGAGGTTGTTACGTTCTTTGTTGGCATTATACTTCACCAAACCGATGATAGAACCAAACCACAGGTTTCCGCTCTTATCTTTGCAGGCAGAATTCGGATTGATTTCAATTCCAAGAAATCCATCGCCTTTTTCATAGTGTTTGAATGTTTCATTCCGCAGACTGAAGCGGTCTATACCCAAGCCAGTACCAACCCACAAATTATCGGAATGATCGCACACCAATAAAAATGGTGTATTGGAGCTCAATCCGTTATCGGTGGAATAGTTTTTAAATGCATGCCCGTCGTACCTGAACAGACCAAGCTCCATCGCCCCCAGCCAGATATTCCCGGTATTGTCTTCCGTAATGCAAAGGGTGAATTTTCCGGGATAACCCTCTTTTTCCGAAAAAGTCTGGAAAAGTTTCCCTCCGCTTGCGGTATTTTTCGGGTCATACATGGTCAGGTCACCCGATAAGGATCCCATCCAGAGGCGGTTCTTGCTGTCTTTGAATATGGTATATACCTGGTTGCTTCCTAATCCGTCAGCGGTTGTATATTGCCTGAACTTTTCGGTGTTCAGATCAAATTTAACAACACCTCCTTTATTGGTTCCTATCCAGATATTGCCTGACTCATCACCGGTAATGCAATAAACTTCATTCACCGGCAGACCGTTCTCTGTGGTATATACTTTTGTTTTACCTGTGACAGGATCGAGACGGGTAATGCCTTTGCCAAAATCACTGAACCAGATCGCGCCATTCCTGTCTTCATACAGGGAACTGGTATTGAGTATCTGGCCTTCTTTCCCGGTATGACGTATAAACCGGTATCGTGTTTGAGTCACCGGGGAGTTTCCTTCCGTCTGTTTGCGTGCCGGCCGCTTTATCCCTGCTGATGCCTTCATCTCAGCTGAACTGCCATCCGGAATAAATTCCACGATGCCTCCTTCGGTACCTAACCAGAAATTCCCTTTCCTGTCCTGCAGCACCGACCAAACGAGGGTATTGGACAGACCTTCGTTTTCACCGAAAATCTCAAACTGTTCATCGAAGTATTGATTCAGATTCAGGAAGGTACCTATCCAGATATTTTTTTCCCTGTCCTGCAGCATGCACAGTACCCGGTCGTTACTAAGGCCCTGCATAGTAGAAATTGTTTGAAAAAGTGATCCGGTGTAATTTTTTGTTTCCAACTGTGGAAGGAATTTAGAAACACCTCCACCATAGGTACCGATAAAAATAGTTCCGCTCTCTGCCTCGAAAATGGTCTTTACATAATTGCTGGCCAATCCTTGGGAAGTATTGTAGGATTTCACCTCCCTGGTCGCTACATCCCTTCGAAAAAGCCCTTGATCGAACGTCCCTACCCAGGCATTTCCTTTGCTGTCACAAAACAAGGAACGTATGTGCGTGGTGGGGAGAGACAGTTCGAGACTCACCAGTTTATTCGATTTCCAGCAACTGATTCCATTGTCAGTACCAATCCACACGGCACCCTCTTTATCTTCCATCAGTGAGCTGACCACATCGGCAGCTAATCCATCCTTATGGGTGAGAACACTATAATTACCATGATCATATTTTAAAACACCCTGACCTTCTGTCGCAAACCACAAAACGCCTTGCTTGTCGCACAGAATCGCATTGATGGTTTTGACCAGTTTGATTATGGGAGGCTGTGAAGTGGCAATTTTATTTGTCTGCAGGTCAGCCATAGAAATCCCACCCGACCAATGCCCAAACCAAATGTTTCCATTATTATCCAGACAGGAAGCGGTGACTCTGTTTTCGGCAAGTCCATCCTTTCGGGTAAAGTTTTCGAAATTCAATCCATTGTATTTCGAAACTCCGTTCATGGTACCCACCCAAATGCTTCCGTTTCTATCCTGTACCATCGAATAAATACTCGACTGAGGCAACCCTTCTTCTATACCAAACTGGTTCAGGTTAATGGTTTGCGCCATACCCGAAAAGCCGGAAAGCAACAGTACCTGGAACAGAAACAGCGAAAAACAGCGTCTCCCGCTTTCCTCACGCGTCTTCCGATGTGCTGAAATCAATGTCATGGCTTGGGTTTGGTTTGAGGTGTCTTATAGTATTCATCAACGGCATTAAGCAAGCTGGTCACGCTGTTACCGGTCTCATACTTCGAGGCCATGTTAGCGCTTTTTTTCCTGTTGCTTTTTTCGATCTCTTTTTTCTTTGCTTTCTGCGCTTCTCCTGCGGCAGCGGCCCGGTCCCGGTCAACAATTACGGCAAAACCATCTGCGGTAGGTACCGGTGCGGGAGCCTTGGGAGATTCTTTTTTCTTTTCGGCTACCACCGAATCTTTATGCGCCGGTACAGGCACTGTTTTTATTTCAGGTAGAGGATCGGGTGTGGGAGTATTGACAGGTTCTTCGGTTTTACGTGCAAGGTTACGGGCATCTTCCTCTGCTTTTTGCCGGGCGGCATTTTCTGCATCTGCCCTGGCAGCAGCATCGGCAGCATCTTTCTTGTGTGCATTGTCGTCCTTGCTCCTTTTCTCAGCCAGCTCTCGCAAATATTTATCCGGATCTTCTTTCATCTTACTTTCCTCTTTCTTCATCATCTTGGCATACACCTGGTCAATGGCATAAGCGCCTTCTTCCGGATACCATTTGATTTTTCCGAAAGGAAACTCCACTACAATATCGGAAACGGTTGTCTGCAACAATTCGATTTCCAGATCAAAATCATATTGAGAAAAGGGATTGGCTTCAAAATCCGTCCGGGGGATATAGGTGTTGATGTTTAATGTTTTGGGAACTACCCCCTCACGGCTTACGGAGAGGATGTACTCATTTGTCTTGTTTGAATCACTGATACTCATCTGGAGGGAATACTTTCCGCTTTTGGAAGTAACCACTTTTCTGACCGACTTCCCCTCCTTCTTTAATTCCAACAAAACGCCTTCGGCTGGCTTACCATTGAGCTTGACTTGTCCTTTCAGCATAAAACGGGCCGAGAGGATATCACCCGACTGGGCAAACACAACCAGGCCAGGCCACAAAAGTCCCAGAAACAAAGAGATACAGACAATTACTGCATTGCGTTTCATTTCGGTCAATCTAAGGAGTGCCAAACGGGCTTTTTCTAAGAGAGGTACGGGATTGAATCAGTGCGGGATAAAATCAAACTTAAGCTGTACCATGTCGGCAAACTCTTTCCCGGCATCAAGCATGTCGTCATCACGTTTATCATAATGCCAGCGAATTTGGACCGAATGACCTTTTTCCACCAGCTTATTCAACACCAGAATAATATCCATGATGTATTTCGCAGAAGTTGAATTGAAATAATCGAGTTTAAAATCGAAAACAAGTGGCTTTTCTCCCTTTTTTTGTTCTTTGATCCAGAAAAGAACGGATTCATATTTGGTAATCCATTCCAATAACGGGCTGTAAAACTTACCTGCATTTTCAGGCCTTGAATAACCGGAAATAGATAACTGTCCTCCATTCGGATCAAACACCACTGCCGGTGAATCTTCTGTTGCTTCAATTTTTAGTGCGTCCATGATCTGTTAGCTGTACTATTGATTTATCGTTATTACTGCCTGGAAATGATAAAAAGACATCTCGTTGGTGAGGGGTCGAAAATTAAACTGGATTTTATTACCCGATTTGATTGCGATATCAATGAGTCCCAAACCGGCACTGTTTTCAGATGCCCGCTCCGACAGTAACTGTTGCCGGTACATTTGTTTCAATTCAGGAACCTGCAAAGCCGCCACCGTTTCCAGTTTCTCTTTCAGAGGAGTGATATCGGCATTTAGTATGGGATTGCCGGTGATTACCCTAAACTCTGTATCGTTTTTGCAAAGTAAAAAAATGCCGTTTTTCGGTTTGTCTGGATCTCTGGAAGCATACTTGCTTACATTTTCAATGCATTCCACCAGTATACAATATACCTTCTGATCAATCGCCGGCTCAGAAGGAGCACTCATTAACTTGTACTTGATATTTTTCAACAGGGTATTTATTACCTGATGATTGAACTGGCCTGAAAAAGCCACCAGGATATCCTGTTCAGACATGAAGTTATGAACTTCAAAAGCGTTTAATGCAGAATCTTGCATGGTTATCCTTAAAAGACGAATGAATAGTTAGGATTAGCGAACTGGCTTCCGGTTGCTAAAATAAACCTTTATTTGGTAGAAGCAGTGTAAAAAAGAGGCAATTATCTGCCCCATTGTCCACCTTCGGAAATACGCACAATTCCACCTGCCCCTGAAAAACCGCAATCCGCTCAAGCAAACCCTCCATCTACTCGAAGCCCTTACCACAGTAGACGGATGTTGCGTACACTTGCCATGCATTTAAAAAAAGAAACACCCAATGAAAACAAAAATTTTATATCCCTGGAAAAAAATTCTTTCCGGAAGTTTACTTTCCTTCGCGCTGATTGGATCAAGCGATATCGGCGCTCAGATCATGACGGATCTATATACCAGCGCAGGCGCTTGGACCCCTAATGGCCCCACACCTCCAACCATCAGTGCTAACCAGATTAATTTTGTTGGCGATCCGGCGGTCAATTGCAACTTCATTTACCGTCCATTGAAAGACAATTATACCGGGGCTGCCTTCAGTTTGGGGGCGCAGGATACCTGGACATTGGAATTTGCGTTTACTCCCGGAGCAGCTATCAATGGAAAAGTTCCAGGACATACCTTAATGGCCGTTACCAGCGGTACAGACAATACCTGGAACCCATGTCCGGGAGCGCAACCTTATCCCTACTCAAATCAGAACGATGTAGAAGTTTATTACGAATCCGCACCCGCAGCTCCCAGTAGTACCTGGATGGTCTATGCTGCTTCAAAATACGGAACAGTCTGGAAACTTCCCACTACAGGCGTGGTAGTTGACCCAACCGCTAACCCTGGTAAAACATACTACATCCGTTTACAACGATTGGATCAGGGCGAAGGACAGTTAAGTATCTTTAATGACCCTGCCTACACCCTACCTTATGCACCTCCACAGTGTTTCACCATTGATTGGGCTATGGGTGGCTTGCAGTACCTGCAGTCCGGTTCCATTCCTCAAGGTGGAGGCTTTCGCGCTATGAATGCAACAATCAACAACCTGAATATTTTCAAAAATCAAAATTGTCTGGGTATGACAGCCGGGGCTTATCCAAGTGGTTTCTGGCACGCAAGTATGTCAAGCACGACGCTCGTTGCCAATGGCACAGCCTGTGTATTTAATGGCTGCCTGGACGGAAGCGACAATCGCATCGACCGAAGCATTGGACCCCTGATCGCCAACAGTCTATCCTGGGAAGCGAATGCTGAATTCACTATAACAGGCAGCTCCTTTACAGGACCAGGGCACGATATTCTTGCTCTTACTGCCGGAAACGGATCTAATGTCTTTTCCACAACACCCTCTTCAGAAGATGCAATAGTCGCATATGTATACGGCACAGGATCCAGTTGGGCAATTTATGGACGAGCCACCAAACAAGGCCAGTCTTGGTTAAATCCTTCTAACGGAATTACCCTTCCTAAATCAGGCAGCTATTACATCCTCCTTCAGCGATTGTGCGACGGGCAGGGGCAAATCAGTGTCTATTCCGATGCGGCACAGACCCAGCACCTTCCCGGCTCTCCCCAACTGTTCACGATTCCAACCAATGTTACCGGATTGAATAATGTACAGATCGGAGCAATGCAATGGGGTAGCAGTGCCAGGTCACTCACCGGAGCGGTGCAAAACGTATGCGTATATAACGACGAGCACGACGGTGGTACAATTGGTTCGACTCAGGGTGTATGTGCAGGGAGCATCCCTCCCGCAATCACCGAAATCAATGCACCCAATCTTGGCACCTGTCCAGGCGTAACTCCAACCTACTTTTGGGAACAGAATACAGGTAGTGGATGGACTGTTATTTCAGGTGCTACAGGCGCCACTTATACCCCTCCTTCTTTAAGTGGAACAACCTCTTATCAGCGCTGGACAGCTTCTACTCCCTTAAATGTTGCATGTCTCAACTGGCCTTCCAATATTGTTACGTATACGATTGCACCGGCAAATATCAATCTGGATATTTCAACAGGCGTGGTTAATGGGACCTCTACCCTTATAAATGTAGGTTCAAAAGACGATACATGGAAAATTGCCGGATTGCCTGGAAATTCATATCCGATAATTCCTGCTTTCAGTGCTCAGAACTACGCTTCATGTGTTAAACCTGTCGTAGTGAACACTCACACTTATTGGAAAACCACTCCTGCAGGAAGTCAGTGGATTTCAACAGAGGTCAATGCCGATGGAACTACTTCGGTTCAACTGCAAAGCGCTGCGCCTCCAAATGCTCCGGTTCAGCAAAATTATCTCTACGATTATCAATTCACCGTTCCCTCTCCTCTTTATACTAATCTTCAGGTTAATATCACCGGCCTCACTGTAGATAATGGTGCGACAATTTATCTGAACGGTATTCAGGAGTATGCACTTGGAGACGGTGTTTATGGAAGTTTTCCATTTGAAGTTGAAAATTTCCCGGGAGTAATTGCAACTAACCAGGCTGATTATAATTCCAGTCCAGCAAACACGCTCAATACGCTGCTCATCAGTGTGGACAACCTCGGTGGATATCCAGCTGACGGAAGTCCTAATGGAACCGGTGATTATTCGTGGACAGGGGTTGCGCTGCAAGGCAACATTACTGGTCATTGTTCCACTTCTCCTGGCCCTCCCTGCACAAATTGCCCATTAACTCACCGTCCAGCTGTTCAGACACCTGAACCTTCCCGTAGCGAGCACCCGATCACCTATTTCCCTAACCCTACAACAGGCAATATCACCATCGGCAATTTCTGCACTTCGGATAATTGCAGTGCTGATATTCTGGTAACTGACCTCCTTGGTAACATTGTTTATCAAAAACAAGGAGTGGAAGACAGCTCCATCACTATAGATCTGAGCGAACAGGCTCGTGGAATCTACTTTATAAAAGTTAGAACGGAAGGATCTGAAAAGATTGCGAAGATTGTAAAAAACTGATTTTCATTCTTGCTAATAAAAAGAGCGCTGTTTCTTCGGAAATGGCGCTCTTTTTTTATTACCTTATATCGTTCATATACTCATCTCCCCGCTTATTTTCCTGTTTTCAGATTCAAAAAAGCCAGTCCTGCCGAATTTCCTAGAATCTCACAATCACAATCGTATAAATGGGTAGGTAAGTTCCCGCCTGCAACTTCTTTACGAACGTTCTAAAATCTATATACCCATGAAAACAACTTTTCTACAAACAGGTTTCGCGGCACTTCTTTTTATCGCCTGTATAACCTCCGCGAACGCTTACACCGCTGTCACTTCAGGAAACTGGAGCAATAGCGCTACCTGGGGCGGAAATGCTCCGGGAGCTTCTGTTTCAAATCAGGACATAAATATACCGCCTGATATTACCGTAACGCTGGATATGGATGTTACTTTTTCAGGGGTTAATAATTCCTTTATAGTAAACGGGATTTTGAGTAATGCTACCAACAATGGCCTGCTCATCAGTCAGGGGATACTTTCAGGCAATGGCGCCCTGGCTATCCATCAGCTTAGTTTTGGATCTCTGGCCACTATAGGTTATACGGGAACATTATATGCCAATAACTTCGTCAACGCCGGCGCTAACTTGTTGATTGACTTTATTGCTGTAGTTTCAGACACGCTCAACCTGGAAGCAGGCTCTGTTGTTCTTAACTCCCGTGGAAACCTGTTACTGATGACCAATGGAACTGTCCGTGTAAATACCGGTACACTGACCCTTCAGGGTGGGATTTTTGCCCTTGCAGGAAGTTACGATGTCTTGTACGTTGGTGCCTCAAAAATTAGCAGCATAGAAATCGCCGCCTCAGGCCTGCGAAATGTTACCATACAATTGTCAGACAACACGCAGAACATTACGTTAACAAGCAATATTGCCTTAAGTGGCAATCTACAATTGCTCAGCGGCCGGGTCGACTTTAGCAACCAACGGTTAACAATCAATGGAGATGTGCAAATGCAAACCGGCACCCTACTTACCGCTAACTCGGAATCGAGTCTCACGATCCAGTCACCCGGTTCCTTAACGAATCCACTGGTCTTTAGTCCGCACTCCGGTTTAGGCAATCTCATCATTGCAGCAGGTAGCCGAGCTACCGTAAAACTGAGCAGTCTGCTCAATCTCTTCAACCAGTTGGAACTTGTTTCAGGTGTTTTGAGTGTAGAGGCAGACGGAGCGCTTATACTGAATACAGGCACGTCTGTATTAATTCAATCCGGTGTGCTCAAAATCAACAACGGTGTTTTTTCAGCTGCGGCACCTTATGACTTAAAATACTCGGGAGCTAGCACAACCACCGGTGTGGAGGCTACAGGCAGCGGGCTGAACAATATGACCATTGGACTTTCATCTGCTTCTAACACCGTTACCCTCGGTGATCCTATTTCCATTGCCGGAACGCTTTATTTGAACAACGGCAACATGGATCTGAATGCAAAAGACCTGACGCTCAACGGATCATTTTCCTCCCAGCCAGGAGCTTCTTTCGTGGGTAACAACAATTCTGAGGTTATTCTTAATCTCACTGCTCCGCCTACCGGCATCTTTTCGCTCGATGCATCCAACAGAAACCTGAAAGTGCTACAGGTAAATATTGCAGGAGGCGGAACGGTCTCCCTCGGCACCGACCTCTTCATAGGCAACAGCCTGGTATTGACCAGCGGCAAGATAGATATCGGAGACAATAACCTGACTATCGGGCCTGCCGCTAACCTTACCGGTTACAGCAACTACCGGTATATTATCACCTCAGGCCTGGGAAGCCTCCATGAACAGGTGTATCAGTCAGGACCAGTCGTTACGTTTCCTGTAGGCACATCTTCCGGCTATTCTCCGGCTATTCTGCAACAGGGGGCAAGCGGCACATCCGGTGATTTCAGTGTACGTACTTCCAATGGTGTACTGACCAATGGTACATCAGGTTATAATGGTGCAACAAGCACCAGCATGGTTGACAGAACCTGGTTTATCGAATCCGACCCCGCAGTAACAGTGGGATTGAACCTTCAACTGGCATGGGAAGCAACAGCAGAAGTCAATGGTTTTAACAGAACGCAATCCTATATCAGTCATTATACGAATGCTGCCTGGGACAATTATACGCTCACTGCAGCTACCACCGGAAGTTTTGGCACCTATGTGCAAAGCCGAGCAAACCTCACCTCTCTCAGTCCTTTTGCCGTAGCTGACCCCCATTCCGCTCTTGGCATAAAAGAGCTGACTGAACAACCTGCATTTAAAATCTATCCAAACCCTGCATCAGATCTATTGAATCTGGAGATGGCAATGCCGGTATCCACTTACCTCTTTGAATTGTTTGATGTGACCGGACAAATCCTTCTAACCACAACTGGTAATGCACCAGTTCAGCAGTTCCAGGTCGGAGACTTACAGCAAGGCTCTTATTTTATCCGGATTACCGATAAGGCGAGCAAACAAACCACAATCAAACAATTCATCAAGTCCTGATTCGGAATTAATCTATAAAAAAACCGTACCTGTAAAAGCAGGTACGGTTTTTTTATAGAAGTTCTTGTAGGTGAATTATTTTTAGTCTGTTTGTTCTGTCCTTGCTTTAATTGATGTAAATTTCCTGAATAATCCTACCAAGACGCGTAACAGCATCCTATGAAATATTTGTTCTTACTTGGGCTTTTTTTACTAACCGGCTTCATCTCATCAGAGCGTGTAGAATCCATTTATCTCTTCTGGAGCCCGGATGTCAAATTGAAGTGGACGGATTTTCATGGGCACATCAGTCCGGAAGACGATATTGCTGCTTCCGCTTCCTACATCGGTTTTTTTCACAAAGTAAGAAAGCATCCCCACCCCGACAGCGTCATGCTGGATACCCGTGCCTTTTTCAATAAAAGCAAATCCTGGGTGAAAGTACCGGCAGTTAACCCATCTCTGCTGGAACATGAGCAACGTCATTTCGACCTGGCAGAACTTTTTGCCCGTAAGTTCCGGAAAGCCAGTTTTGAGTTGAAGCTACGAAGCCAGAACCTGGCCAAAAGCATTGATTCCACTTATAAATATTATTCGGTTCGAGGAGACAGCATCCACATACAATACGACATCGAGACCAACCATGGATTGAGCCTCATCCCTCAGGCCAAGTGGAATGAAAAGATAAAAAACGGATTACTCGAGTTGAGCCCTTATTCCAATCCCGTATTAAAGCTATTTATGGCACGGTAAATGGCTTGTGACGAAGAATCGTTGTTTCTCCCGATTTTTACGCTACCTTTATTCATCTCCAATTCCTGAATCATTTTTTGATAAGCTGTTCCAGCTTTCCTATACCCGGAAAGGAGATAAACTATTAATGAATACTTAACTCACCACAAATGATGAAACAATTACTTGTATTCCCTGCCCTGGCTTTTCTCTTTACCTCCCAGGTTGCCAATGCCCAACTGATTAATCCGGGGTTTGAAACATGGACACCCGATTTTCTTGTCTCGACAGCGATGAATCCGAATAGCGGCAATGGGACGACCGGATGGTGTGATTACAATGTATACAACTATGGCCCACTAGGTTCCAGTCCTATTTCGGCTTTTCGATGTGATACCGCCCATTCCGGATCCTATTCTGCGCGTGTCAAAACGGTAGTGTATTCGGCTACGTCGTGGAATATTTACAATTCCTTCGGCACACCTTATATTGGTCACCCGTATTCGGACACGTTGGGTATTTTATTTAATGGCAATGTCAACGAAGCGAGCGGCACCTACAAGCCCGGTATTCCTTGTACCCAGAAAATCACCTCCTTCAGTTTCTATTACCAATATGCTCCGAATGGGGTGGATACGGCAGAGTGCCGTGTTTCGCTGGTTAAAAAAAGAGTGTTGATTGCGGGAGGTAGCTTTAAGACTGCTGTTGCCACCGGCTCTACCTGGCAGCATGCCACATTAAATATGATTTACCTGGATACTGTAACGCCAGACAGTATGTATGTCTTATTCAGTTCATCTTCTCTCGACCGGAAACCAAAACCGGGAAGCACACTGTTACTTGATGATGTGAGTGTACCGTTGGCTGCTGGAATCAATGAATCAGCAGCACCAGCCGAACTGTCTGTATACCCTAATCCCTCGGCGGGAATGATTCATGTGCAGCTGAATAACATGGAAAAAAATCAGGGAAGTATCCTCACCGTATACAATTTAGTGGGTGAAGTGGTCTATTCCTCCAGGTGGAACCCCGACCTGACAGAAATTGATTTAAGTGATGCTCCTAATGGTATTTATTTTCTTCAACTGAAAACTACCCTTGGAACCCGCTTGAAAAAGATCATCCTGAGCAAATAACTCATTTAGCCATTCTCAATCGGATAGACCACCAGGCATCTCTTTGCCTGGTGGTTTTTTTTCGTTCTTTTTCTCCTCTCTCGCTGCCGGATATTTCCTACTTTGCGGAAGTCAATCTAGTCAATAAACCGCTTATGAAAAAGAATTCCCTCTCCACAAATTCCCGGGTTTATGCCGCCTTCCTTCGCGGAATCAATGTTGGAGGCAATACCGTTATTAAAATGGATGACCTGAAAAAACTCTTTGTGGCTGCCGGTTTTTTGAATGTGAAGACGATACTGGCAAGTGGGAATGTGGTTTTTGAAAGCGAGGAAACAAAGACGAATATCATTGCCAAAACGATTGGCTCCCGACTCGAAAAAATGGCAGGAAGAGAGATATCAGTCATTGTAAAGTCATTGGATGACCTGCGAAAACTGGAAGCCCGTCAACCCTTCAAGAGCATACAACTGACACCCCAAACAAAAGCCTACATCACCTTTGTGCCGGAAATAAAAAAAAGCAGCAACACATCGAAACCGGTTATTTTCAAGGAATGCACCATACTTGAAGTCTTCGATGGGATGGTAGTAAGTGTGCTGCATAAGGACCCGAAATTAGGTACACTTGATTTGATGGGTGTAATCGAACAGCAATTCGGAAAGCAGGTGACTACACGTAACTGGAATACAATCGGTAAAGTACTAAAAGCAGGAAGCGCCGGGTAAGATTTGAGACACCGAAAGGTATCCAGCAAAAAGCCCCTGCTTCCGGTTGGAAGCAGGGGCTTTTTGCTGCCAGAAGAAATTTCTTTATCGCATCAGTTGGAGGAATCCGTTGAGGGCATATATTTTCGAATCCACCCCTTTCGCGGTGACCACATAATAATACGTGCCATCTGTTGCCAACGCTCCGGCAATGGTTCTTCCATCCCAATGCACATTCGGATCTATCAGGTGTGACATCAATACACCCCAACGATCATAGATCTTCATCTCGAAAGCACTCAGGTTCGTAAAGGTCACATAGAATCCATCGTTTGAGCCGTCACCGTTTGGTGTGAAAAAATTAGGAACGGTAAGTGAAGAAGTTGGGGGCTTCACATCAATCACGTAAGTCGTGTCACTGGTACAGCCGAAGGCATCGGTAACTGTCTCTGTAATCGTATAGGTTCCGGGAGTTGTATAAGTCGTGCTTGGGTTAACGCTTGTCGCATTTGCTCCATCGCCGAACAGCCATGACCAGCTGGATGGGTTCGGTCCGCTGTGATCGCTGAAAGCCACTGTAAGCGGAGATTGTCCGGAAGTTGGAGTCAGAGAAAAGGATGCATGCAAGCCGGAGTTTGAAGTACCTACGGTTACCGGAACCTGTTTCACACAACCATTGGTATCGGTGATGGTACAGGTATAGGTACCCGAAGCCAATCCACTTAAACTGGAACCTGCACCGCTGGAGGGTGACCAGGAATAACTGAACGGTGCAGTACCTCCGCTTGGATTGACCAGAACCGTTCCATTATGAGCGGTACATATTGCAGGTGTCGATGAAGGATTAGCGGCAATAGCGGGGGGCTGTGTGAGCACCGACGTTTGAGTTGTTTTACAACCGTTGGCATCGGTCACAGTACAGGTGTAGGTAATTCCGGCAGAGAGTCCTGTTCCGATAAAGGAATTACCTCCAGTAGGTGTCCAGGCATAAGAATATGCCGGTGTACCACCTGAAACACCAATGGTGTCTGTTCCGGTATTACCGCCATTACAAGGCACAGACCCTGCGCCAATAAAGGCAACCAGTGCGGAGCCCGGTTGCGATATGGTTACGGAGGTTGTTGTCAGACAACCTTTGGAATCTGAAATGGTACAAGTGTAATTACCAGGTGCCAGGTTACTGGCTGTGGCAGCACTGCCCCCGACCGGAGTCCAGGCATAGTTGTATGTTGGTGTACCACCATTCGGGTTAGCCGTAGCCGTACCGTTATTCGCTCCGTTACATAACACATTGGTTCCGGAAACGGATGCATTCAACGGCGTAGGCTGTGTAATGGTTAACACATTAAATGTAGCACAACCGTGAGCGTCCGTCACCTGGCAGGTGTAGGTTCCTGCCGCTAATCCGGTAGCCGTAGCTGCTGATCCGCCGGAAGGGCTCCAGAAATAATTGTAGGTGCTTGTACCTCCATTAGGAGTGATGGTGGCGGTGCCATCACTGCCGCCATTACAGGAAGTCGGTGTATTCACATTGCTTGCTGTCAATGCTGCTGGCTGAGCAACCACAACAGGTGAAGTAGTCATACACCCTTTGGAATCGGTAATAGTGCAGGTATAGTTTCCTGCGGAAAGACCTGCCGCTGTGGCCGAATTTCCGCCTGTTGGAAACCAGGAGTAAGTATAAGATACCACCCCACCGGAAGCGGTAACTGAAGCCGATCCGTTGTTCCCTCCGTTACAGGAAACGGGATTGGTACCATTCGTAGCAACAAGTGCTGCGGGCTGACCTACTGTGGCTGTAAAGGTTTGAGGACATCCTTTGCTGTCTGTAACTACGCAGGTGTAATTTCCTGCGGCAAGTCCGATAAGTGTTGGGGAGCCGCCTGCAGCGGGAGACCAGGAATAAGAATAAGTAGGCGACCCACCGCTAGCATTCAACACGATTTTACCATCACTTCCCGCATTGCAGGAAGAATTGGTAACCGCAGTAGTAGCTGTAACTTGTGTAGGTTGGTTAAGTGTTAACGGAACAATAGTGGCACAGTTGGCTCCATCGGTGATGGTAACGTTGTAGGTTCCTGCAGGGAGACCGGTAGCTGTTGTTGCTCCGGTTCCTGACCCTCCGGCAGGAGACCAGGAATAGGTAAGCGTACCTGTTCCTCCACTTCCGGTTACAGTAGCAGCACCGTTTGTGCCACCAAAACAAGTCACATCGGTAGTAGTAGAAAGAGATCCACTTGGTCCGCCGGTGTTAGATACCGGTACTGTTGTTGTTTTTACACAACCGTTACCATCCGTTACATTTACTGTATAGGTGCCTACGGTCACACCAGACAAAGTAGACGTGGAATTGCTTACAGGGGACCAGGAATAAGTATACGCACCATTACCACCCGAAGCCGTAACCGAAGCGCTTCCTGTTGCTCCCGCACAAGGAGTAGGTGTGCTGGAAGTAACTAAGGCGATGGCAGATGGTTCTGTAATTGTCGCGGTAGTATTAGTTGTGCAATTATTCGCGTCGGTTACAGTACAGGTATAGGTACCGGCAGGCAGGCTATTTGCTGTGGCTGATGAACCGCCGATCGGAGACCAGGAATAAGAATAAACCGTTGTGCCACCTGTAACACTGGCGATGGCAGAACCATTTGCACTACCATTGCATGTAGCAGGTGTTGGTGTGGTGGAAGCGGCCAAAACTACCGGCTGTGATACATTCGCAATGGATGTTTTGCTACAGCCTTTAGCATCGGTAACGGTACAGGTATAGTTTCCTGCACTCAAACCGGACGCTGTTGCATTTGTGCCCCCGCTCGGACTCCAGGAATAAGTAAGGGTCCCTGTTCCTCCGGTAACGGTGGTTGTTGCAGAACCGTTGTTTCCTCCATTACAGGCTACCGCCGTGGTACTGTTGGAAACTGCCAGTGCTGAAGGTTGTGTGATTGTTACGGTAGCCAGGGAACTACACCCTCCCGAATTGGTTACCTGCACGGTATAGTTGCCGGCAGCAAGTCCGGTTGCCGTTGCTGTTCCTTGTCCGGCTATCGTTCCAGGTGACCAGGAATAGGTGAAAGGTCCTGTTCCGGATGAAACCGTTGCTGTTGCAGTGCCATCGTTTGCACCATTGCAGGAAGTTGAAGTAGGAGTGGCTTGTACTGCGGGTGCACCTGGAAAGACAAGTGTGGTATCGATAGTATAACTACATCCTCCGGGGAGTGTCACCTTTACCTGATACGTACCAGGTGCATTGACAACAATCGTTTGGCCGGTTGTGGAACCAATAATGCCAGCGGTACCTGAAGGAAGCGTGGACCATTGGTAGGATCCACCGCCAGCGATGGGAGGAGCATTAAGGGTATCATTTTGTCCTGCGCAGGAAGCTCCACCTGTGGAAGAAATATGAACGGATCCGCATGAAGCGTCTACGTATGCATAACAAAAGTGCCCGCCAACGGTACAGCCTGCAGCAGTAAAACGGACAGTTACGGTATGACCGATATATGCTGAAAGGTTCATGCTATTAGAAGTCCAAGGGCAATAGAAAACCGAATTAGGAGTATGTCCGAACTGAGGATCGTTGTCGGTATTGGTATCCTTTTTCTTTGAACTTACGAAACCGGCAGGCACTACACCATTAATAGATTCCACGTAATATTGCAGACAGGGCAAGGTTCGGTTCGCTGAATCAAGCACCTCCACCCGAAAATAAGGTTGCTCACCTGAGGTATGGTCAATGGAATCCATGACTACCGAATATTTATAGGTGAACATGGAGTTGGAAGCCGTTACAATAAAGGTTTGTTTAAGCAATTCTCCACCACTGTATCCAGCAGTTGTACCGGTAGAACTTAGTTTACCCGAAGTGCAGGGCGATTCTGAAGGAAACGCGCTCGCGCAAATGTTCATCCAATCGCCACCCAGACGGGCAGCATATGTTCCGCCTGAAGGATCCACCACGGGAAGACCAGAATAAGGATCATTACCGCCAGCTGCGGAAAGCAAGGTATGATAGGCGCAGGAGCTAACATTTGAATTCAGGCCAGACCCAACTGTGAATATTCCATTTGCGGTTGTTCTTAACGCAGCAGTAGAATTGTTGTTATACCCTTTAGCTCCTACCCAACCTGTAAAATCACCGTTTTCAAAGTCTACGTTATTACAGGTAGAAGTCAATACATTTGGCACATTCACCCAGGAGTGGCTCTCCGGTTCCCCAATTACTGTCTTGAGGTGGTATTTGGCGATTACAAACTTTTTTTCCTGCTGATGCAGGTATAATGGCATATCCCTTCCGGTATAATGCAAGCGAATAGCCTCTTTATAACATGCATCGACATCAAAACCTTTCAGTGTATCGCCACCAAAATAATTGAAGGAAGTCAGATTTTGACCGGCTACATATGTATAGCCCAATAATCCGACAAAAAGCATTGTTAACGTTTTCTTCATGTGTTTACTTGTTAATAAAAGCCTGTGTATTAAAAAAAGGTTGCTAAAGAACGGAAAAATATGTGGATACCACAAAGGGGGCTATATGCCCCAATATCAGATACGCTTCCCTCTTTTATAGAAGCTTTAGAAAACGCGCATAAAGATTCTGTAAACCGCGCACGACAGACTCATAACCTACTGTTTATAAGTAAATTAAAATTGAAAAGACGCCAAGTTTAGCGAATAGGTTGGCTGAGATTGGACAAAAAGTTTACTTTCCTTTACCAAGGATAATCCCGATCACGGCTTCCACCGAGTAACCAGTTGCGGATGCATCTCCAGGAAGGTAAACACCACTTTGGGAAGCCGTCCATTGAGGACTGAGCACATCAAACCTGTAACTTGCTCTTAACCCGATAGATATCGCTTTTAAAACGAAACGGGGATATACCATTAATTGAGGTGCGAAGATGTTTTTGGTATAGTCGTATTCAGCTGATCCGACCATATCCTTTAATTTAAACCGACCGGCCTGAAAACCAGCACTTATGATGAGATCGAAACCCGTGTTTTTGGGGAAGACATCTGTTCCTATTCCCAGAGAACCCGTAAATCCACTCAAGCGGTCGGTTATGCCACTTGCAATGTTTAGTGTTTGTGGCATTATAAAATTATATTCCGCACAAACGTCAAACGCACCCACTTTCTTCACCCGAATAGGTAATGTAAAGGAAACTCCGCCAAACAAAGGTTTGTCGCTAAACTGATGGGTAGCAGATCCGTTACCATTCAGTTTGGTAAAATCGCAGGACATCATGCCAAAACGAAGCAATAAACTGGAATAATACGAGGATGCTCCTGTTTTATAAACTAACGGAGCAGCAGTTGACATGCTCAGAGAGTCCGATGGTTGGATAGCAGCATTTTCTGAATTGCCGGCATATACTGTTTGGGACATTAAAGAGATAGCTAAACCTGCGAGAAGTAGCGTGTGCTTCATGTAAAAGATCTTTTGAGTGGAGTGATGGATTAACCAATCAAATATATAAAATATTCATTCTTAAACTTAATTCTTGAGATTTTGAAAGGAGGAAAACCAACCCGTTAATTCCTAAATTTACATCCTAATAGCAACTTTCGGATGCATTTGTCATTCTCTAAAACCGTTGAATTACGGCAACCTTTTCGTTTACTTCATCTCCCTCCGGAAGCCGTCATATACCGGAATGGCTACCGTCACCCGCTCACGCGCTTTCAGAAATTTGTTTCGGGACCTGTTTTCAAAAGGCTGTATAAACAAAGCAGGCGCTTACGGAAAAATGCTTGCGGCAAGTTTGAGTTTACAAACAGAAACACCAGAAGTATTATTTCTTTCCGCGCGCAAAACACCCAGTTTCACAGTATATACCTGCCCGAATACCGTTATTATGAACCCGAAACACTGGCTCTTGTAGATCTGTTATTGCCACGCTGTCAGGTTTTTTATGATATCGGAAGTAACTGGGGACATTTCTCTCTTTATGCTGCCAGCAACCCTCTTTTCTCAGGGTCTGTTTATGCTTTCGAGCCCATGCCTTCTACCTTTGATGACCTGGAAAATACTGTGCGACAAGCTCAGCTGAGCCAGCAGATTCACTGCTCACCCTGGGCTCTTTCCGACTCTGACCAGACGGCATACCTCCACCTGCCGGATGGTATACACAGTGGGAATGCGACTGTCACGAATCTTACTGGTGGGATTAAAATAACACAATGTAAACTCGACGACCTAACCCTGCCAATTCCAGACCTGATAAAAGTGGATGCGGAAGGTCACGAGTCGGCTATCTTTTCAGGGGGGCGGAAGCGAATTTCAGAGCATCAGCCATTTATTATTTTTGAGCATTTTCGCAATTCAAGCAATCCTTTGATCGCAGCGGCTCCACTCCTCAAGTTGCAACAGGCGGGGTATGTTTTTTTCCTTCCATTGTTTATTCATACCCGAGATGGACATATCGTGCATGAAAATAAACAAGATCAGATTCCATCCACAGCTCCTGAAGCAACCCTTGGGTTATTTCAGTTTACTCTGGAAGAACGTAACTTTCTGGAAATACAGGCAAATATATTGGCCTGTCCTACCATCAAATTGGAAGAACTGAAAGCTTGTTTTCAATAAGGCTATCGTGACGCTGTCAGGTGCACAGATGTTTGTCCTGTTTATTTCACCTTCCCAATTCAAGAACCGGTTTGCTTCGGTCTTGGCTCTTTCAGCACTTCTGATTCTTCAGCCCAATAAATAATGGATGGGGGGGGTGAAGCAGGTTTACCGTCAAGGATATCGATTATTTTCTGGAATGCCTTCTTAGTTTTCTGAATTTTTTTCTTCGCTTTTTTACGCGTTATTTTGGTCATAAAGCATGCTATTCGTTCAACAAATACCACCTGAATTAGCCTGACAAATCCAAATCTTGGCCGATGGATGGAAAATAGTCTACATGTTATCTTCGCCTTATCCCAAAGTTAAGAGGAAATTTGAATGATCACAAACCAGAATTTAAACATCCCTCCTTTTTTAAAGGGAACGATTAACTTTGAATCAAATCACGCTGCTTTTATACTTTATTATGATAATTAAATAGGCATGTATTTCTCTAATTAAAATCTAACGTTTTGACATCATTCTTTATGGTTATGACAGAAATCTCTAGAATCAAGACATGAATCTATACAATCATGACGTAAATCTTTAAAATCACGACATGATTCTATGCAATCATGACGTAAATCTTTAAAATCACGACATGATTCTATGCAATCATGACGTAAATCTTTAAAATCACGACATGATTCTATACAATCATGACGTAAATCTTTAAAATCACGACATGATTCTATGCAATCATGACGTAAATCTTTAGAATCACGACATGATTCTATGCAATCGTAGCAACATTTGAATCAGTTGAATAGATTATGGAGTCTGCTTGTTGGGGTTTGGGCATTCCGGTACTCAGGCCGCTCTATTTTATCACAAACTTTTCTATTTTTGCAGCAAATTTAGGATCCTTACGTTTCTCTTGTTCACCCGGGAGCGGTCAATATAAAAGAGTCGCACATGATGAGATTTTTTGCAAACCTTATTTCTATTGTTATCAATCCATTAATGGCACCTACATTTTTGTTTATGCTTTTGCTGTTTTATTTCCCAGCATTAGAGACAATTACCAGTCAGGATCAAAAATGGCAAGCCATAGGGGCTATTTTTCTGGGCACCTTCGTTTTCTCCTTCGCCCTCATCTTTCTTTTGTATAAACTCAAAGTAATCGCCCGGGTTACACTCGAAAATCAGAAAGACCGGACCATCCCGCAGGTGTTCCTGCTGCTTGTCTACATTGTGATAACTGTTTTTCTTTTCAATAAATTTGGGATGAAGGACGGCTTAACCCTTTCAATGCTAGCTAGTTCAATTACCATAGCCAGCATAACACTAATTAACCGGTTTTGGAAAATAAGCACGCATGCTTCCGGGGTTTCGGGAGTATTTGCCATTATCACAGTTCTGTTTTTTCGTTATCATCCGACAGGTTTTACCGGACTGTATGTACTTGTTTGTGTGTTGACTCTTGGGGTATGCATTTCTCGGTTATACCTGAAAGTACATACACCCATGCAAGTTGTGGGAGGATTTATACTCGGTGCTTTAAGCGGAGCTTTTCTCTTTTTGTGGCAGTAACTCGTTCAATCAAAAAGCTTCTCCGGAATTGAAATACAATCCAGAAGTGTTGTTCCCAATTCCGGAATCAACTCCCATATTAAGCCGCTCTGTTTTATTGATCATGATTCTCAGGCACAGACCTACTGTATAATGAATATCCGGCCAGTATAGCTGATTAAAATTAGGTTCAACCTCGGCAGCAGCAACAAAAGCCGTTAGCCCGATAAATTTCCAAACCGGAAACCGGTATTCAGCCTGAGCCGCGATCATTAATTTATCACGGTAACGCCCGAAATAATACCCTCGCATAATCATATCTCCCCCAATGGATGCCAGTTGCCTGAATGGTACGTCTCCTGTATTATAATTGACAAGCCCCTGAAGTGCAAGCACATGTCTGCCTCCAAAATTCACAAAATCCCGAATATCCAGGGTGTAATTGTTAAAATAGTGGTTTCCTCCAAACTCTTTTTGATTAAACAGTCCGGATAGTTCCACATATAATCCTTTGTAGGAATTCAAAATGTTGTCTCGTGAATCGTACAAAAAGTCAAGACCTAATCCGGAAGTCTTACTTCCCTGGTATCCTGAAATTTTAGTCGAATCCAGCGGTCCGCCCTTGGAATAAGTAACGTTACTTAGGCTAACATATTGGTATACCAAACCGGCAAAATACCGGGTACTTATTCTGGTCAACAAACGCTGATTGATGCTGATCAGGTCATACGAAACAGATTGTTGCTGAGACGCTTTGGTTTGATCGCCCACTCCCCAATACAGGTCAGGGAATTTGTTGTAGAAATTTTCTCCTTTTATAAAAAAGCGTTCATTCTGAAAAATCAGGTTGTTTTTAACTTGGGCAAGGATCTGCTTCTTTTCGGTATAATCTATATAACTTTCGGTATTGGATTTCCGTGTAGCAGAATCAGCGTGTTTAGACAGGCTAAATACTTGTAGCCAGAAAACTCCTCCCAAAACTCCCGTTTCGGGTTTACGCCCCAGTTCTGGAGCGATGACATAGCTTTTATCCTTAAAAATGCTTGTAAACCGATCGTATAACGAAGCTTTTGCCGTATCGGGCTTACCTCCATTTGCAGGAACCGAAAGAGAATCTGCTTTTTGTGAAAACCCACATTGAAAGGAGAACAGGAAGATAATTAAGAGATACCCCGCAAAATTCTTCATGTTTTTAGGAATCGAACAAAAGTACACAAATTGTGTTTATATCCTTAATTCTACTCATTTCACCGATGGGACTATTTTTACAGATCTTTTCAGAATTTACCTAACTTTACGTTCTAATTTTTTTAGAAGCTGTTTGCTGTAGAATGAAGAAGAAAAAGATCATTTTTTTGGTTGGTTCGCCTAATCAGACTACCCAAATGCATCAAATTTCCTCCTTTTTGTCGGAGGAGTATGAGTGTTACTTCAGCCAGGTATTTGCGAATCATTTTATGATCCGAACGACTGTAAAATTAGGTCTGCTCGATCATACCGTCCTTGCGGGCGAATTTAAGGCAAAAGCAGATAATTATCTGACGACAAATAATCTGAAAAACGATTATTGCGCTACTGTATACAATAACACCTATGATCTGGTAGTGGCCTGCACTGACATGATTGTTCCCAAAGTGTTTACCGGAATCAAAACCATTTGGGTGCAGGAAGGAATGATCGACGAGCTTACACTCGTAGCCAGAATAACTAAATTCTTTAAACTTCCAAGATACCTGGCTTTTGGTACCTCCCTCAATGGCTCATCGAATATCTGTGATATCTATTGTGCTGCCTCCGAAGGGTATAAGAATCATATCAGCCGGATGGGAACTGATGTTTCTAAAATTACGGTTACAGGAATTCCCAACTTTGACAATCTGATAGAAAATAAAAACAACGATTTCCCTTACAAAGATTTCGTACTTGTTGCCACCTCTGATATCCGGGAATGTTATCGCTATGATAACCGGCCGGCATTTATCCGTCAAGCTGTTAAAATTGCCAACGGAAGAAAACTGATCTTCAAGCTACATCCCAATGAAAAGATGGAGCGGGCCATAAAGGAAATTAGGGAAAATGCACCTGCTGACACCCTTATCCTTACCGAGGGGAACACCAACCACATGGTTGCGAACTGCTCTGAACTCATTACCCAATATTCGACGGTGGTATATGTAGGAATTATTCTGGGTAAAAAAGTACATTCCTATTTCAACCTTTCTGAACTGAATAAGCTGGTTCCCATCCAAACGGGTGGCAACTCAGCCCGAATGATCGCCGACATCTGCCGAGGATATATTGAATTCCGTGGTAACGGCAGTGCATTTCTGAAGCAATACACCTCCCCTAATTCCCTTTCGTTTGCCACTGCCAGTTAAGATCATAACCGTTATACAAGCCAGGATGGGATCGAGCCGTTTGCCTGGAAAAATAAAGCTCCCGCTGGCCTCCAAGCCCCTTTTGGTTCGAATGGTTGAACGCGTCATCCGTTCTGAATGCGTCGGTATAGTGGTAGTGGCAACCACTACAGACCCAGCCGATCAGGAAGTTGCCGACCTATGTGAACAGGAAGGAATAGCTTGTTTCCGTGGACACCCTACGGATTTGCTGGACAGGCATTACCAGGTTGCAAAATTGTATGGAGCCGATGTGGTTTTGAAAATCCCCTCGGACTGCCCACTTATTGATCCCGCAATCATCGACAAGGGAATTCACCATTTTCTGACCGGGGCCGCAAGTTATGATTATGTCAGTAACTTGCACCCTGCCTCCTATCCCGATGGTAACGATGTGGAGATCATGACTTTTACTGCGCTGGAAACTGCCTGGAAAGAAGCTGTCCGAAATCTTGAAAGAGAGCATACAACACCCTATCTTTGGGAAAATCAGGACAAATTCAGGATTGGCAATTTTTGCTGGGAAACGGAAACAGATTTGTCCATGTCACATCGGTGGACAATTGACTATCCGGAAGATTATCAATTTATTTCCCGGGTATACGAGGAATTGTATCCCGGAAATGCTGCATTCGGAATTCAGGACATATTGAATCTGTTAACAGCCAAACCGGAAATTACCCTGCTAAACAGCAGGTATGCCGGCGTAAACTGGTACAGGAATCATCTGGATGAACTCCGTACCATTAAACCAGAACAAACCAAACAAGTGTGATATGACCGAGGAAAAAAGAAAACAATTGGAGCAAACGGCGTTGAAAGTAAGGGAACACATTATCCGGCTTAGTACCGATGGTGGTTGCTTTACCGGTGCCTCACTTTCCTGTGCAGACCTGCTGGTATACCTCTATTCCGACTTTCTGAATCTGCACAAAGGCAATCTTACCGACCCAGAGAGAGATTATCTTTTTCTTTCCAAAGGGCATGATGTTCCTGCCATGTATGGCATCTTTGTCGAGCTGGGCATTCTGGAAAAAGACCGTCTGGCGAATCACTTAAAGACAAATGATTCCATATACTGGCATCCTAACCGCCACATTCCCGGAGTAGAATTTCATTCAGGTTCGCTTGGACACCTTCCTTCGGTGGCGCTTGGAGTGGCTTTGGACTGCAGGATGAGGAAACAAAAAAACAAGGTGCTGGTAGTTACAGGTGACGGAGAGTTGAACGAAGGATCTGTATGGGAAGCCGTACTTGTTGCCAGTGCTCACAAGCTCAACAACCTTACTTTTGTCGTTGACCGAAATCAGTTTCAGGCCAACATGGCGACAGAAGATCTTCTCCCCCTGGAACCCCTCGCCGACAAATTTGAAGCCTTTGGCTGCAGTGTAAAACGAATTAACGGACACGATTTCGGACAACTCGAAAGCGCTTTCCGGAGCCTGCCGTTTGATACCGAAAAACCAAGCGTTATCATTGCCGACACCGTGAGAGGAAAAGGACTTCCGAGTATTGAAGCTCGAGCCGACCGATGGTTTTGCAATTTCAACAAAGAGGAAATCAAAAGTTTGCTCCTGGAATTGCATGGATCAGACCAAACCCAATTAGAATCAGAAACACTTACCGTCAGATAACCATGAGCTACGAAGAACTAATCAGAGATACGGCACTTGCCGACGAGCGATTTGTTGTGATGACAGCGGAGAACCGTGCACTTATCCGCAACCTGCCTGGAGTGCTGAAAGACCGCTTCATTGATACCGGCATTACCGAACAATGCATGATTGGAGCTGCTGCAGGCCTAGCGCTTCGTGGAAGGATTCCCGTTGTGCATGCTCTGGCATCTTTTTTAAGCATGCGGGCATTTGAATTCATCCGGACAGATGCAGGTATCGGACACCTTCCTGTAAAACTAAGCAGCTTTATCCCTGGCTTTCTTTCCGATGGAAACGGTCCGACCCATCAAGCCATTGAAGACATTTCTCTCATGCGTGGAATTCCCGGCATGCAGGTATTTGCTCCTGCCGACGAGCAGGACATGCTTTTGGCTCTTCCGCAAATATGGAACACACCTCATCCGGCATACGTCCGGGTAAACATCCGCAAATCGGAATTCGTTCATTCCCCTCACTTTGAAATAGGCAAAGCGGAAATCGTTTCTGCAGGATCGGATATTACACTGCTTGTATACGGCATGCTGTTTGACGAAACCCTGAAAGCCAAAACGATTCTTGAAAAAGAAGGACTCTCTGTTGGATTGATCAATATGAGGTCGTTGAAACCGGTTGATGAAAAGGCCCTCCTCGAAGTTGCCAGGACATCTAAGCTGCTTGTTACCATAGAAGACCACTTCCTTACAGGAGGATTATACAGCATACTGGCCGAGACATTCCTTCGCAACCGCGTTACCGCGCATGTCCTGCCCCTTGCCCTGAATGAAAAATGGTTTAAACCGGGATTACTCAGCGAAGTGTTGAATCACGAAGGTTTTACCGGTGAAAAAATTGCCCGAAGCGTCATCACTGAATTAGAAAATAAAACCCTTTCAAAAGCATAAAATCATGAGCAACAAAATTGCCTTCAACACCAATTATCCGGACATTTCCCATTCCGATGAACTTTATGCCCGTGCTAGTAAGATCATGCATCCGGTAACACAAACCCTTGCCAAAGGACCTGGACAATTTATGAAAGGGCTCGCACCGAAATATCTCAAACGGGGGAAAGATGCTCATGTGTGGGATGTTGACGGAAATGAATACATCGATTTCAATATGGGAATTGGTCCCATTTCCCTCGGTTACTGCTACGACAAAGTGGATGCTGCCATTGTGAATCAATTGAAAGACGGCATTACTTTCTCTCTCATGCACGAGCTGGAAGTTGAGCTAAGCGAGTTAGTTCATTCCATTATCCCGAATGCAGAGTCTATACGGATCAGCAAAACAGGTGCCGATGTATGCAGTGCAGCCATACGTATTTCCAGAGCCTTTACCGGGCGAAGCAAAGTGCTATGCTGTGGTTATCATGGATGGCATGACTGGTATATCGGTATTACCAGCCGAGACAAAGGCATTCCTCAGGAAGTCAAGGAACTTACCCACACATTTGATTACAACAATATTGATTCCCTCATCGATTCACTCGACGCCGATACCGCCTGTGTAATCCTGGAGCCATTTATTTTCGAAGCCCCTAAAGCTGACTTTCTTCAGAAAGTTCAAGAGGCCTGCAAGAAAAACGGAACACTTCTGATTTTTGATGAAATGTGGACTGGATTTCGCATTGCACTTGGCGGCGCTCAGGAGTTTTTCGGCATCAAGCCGGACCTTGCAGTGTATTCAAAGGCATTTGCGAATGGTATGCCTATCTCTTTGCTTACCGGACGCAAGGATGTAATGCAGCTCTTTGAAAAAGATGTTTTTTTCTTCACCACATTCGGGGGAGAGGCGCTATCTATGGCTGCGGCAATCGCGACCATCACTGAGATGAAAGAGAAAAATGTTTCTGCAGTGCTGGATAAGAAAGGCGCCTTGCTGAAAGACGGTTACAACCGGATAGCTGAAGAACTCGGAATTTCCACTTATACCAAGTGTTCCGGTTACAATTGCAGAACTATTGTCACATTTGATGCATCTGCGGGTGATCCGTTGCTCCTTAAATCTTTCGTGCAACAGGAAATGATAAAACGCGGTGTACTCTGGGCTGGATTTCACAACATGTGTTTCACTCACTCAGACGAAGACATTGCTTATACCTTGAAAACCTACCGGGAAGTACTGACTCTACTCCGTGAAGCTGTAAAAGCGAACACCGTCGCTGCTTCCTTAAAAGGAGAACCCCTGGAAGCTGTTTTCCGCAAGGTGAGTAACTACAATATTAAACCCAAAACTGCTGTAAAGAGTTAAGAAATGCTGGACTTGTTTTCACTTAAGAATAAAACGGCAATCGTTACAGGAGCCTGTGGCTTACTCGGTTCACGACACGCGGAGGCGTTGGCTGGAGCAGGAGCCAATGTGGTGGTATGCGATATTTCTGAACAGGCCTGTATCGATAAGGCCCGGTCACTGGGGACACAACACCTGGGTGTGGCGGTAGACGTTACCCAACCAGCTTCCCTCAGTGCCGCCCGTGATCAGATTCTGAGCAAGTACGGGCACATTGATGTGCTTGTCAATAATGCCGCGATAAACGACATGTTCGAAAACCCGCTTCTGGCAGGACAGCAAAGCATGTTTGAAAATTACCCCCTGGACATGTGGAACAAGTCCTGGGAAGTGAATGTCACCGGCGTATTCCTCTGTTCGCAGATATTGGGCACTCCCATGGCGAACCAAGGGTCTGGCAGCATTATCAATATTGCATCCACCTATGGCATTGTCGGGCCCGATCAAAGTATTTATAAAGACAAAGACGGCAAACACAGTTTTTACAAATCCCCTTCTTACCCTGCCACCAAAGGTGCAATTATCAATTTTACCCGGTACCTTGCTGCTTATTGGGGTCACAAAGGAGTACGGGTGAATACACTTTCTCCAGGCGGAGTGGAGAATAATCAGAACGAACAGTTTGTTAAAAATTATACGGAGAAAACATTGCTGGGTCGCATGGCTTCTCCTTCAGACTATCAGGGGGCTTTGATTTTTCTAGCTTCCGAAGCTTCTTCCTATATGACCGGAGCCAATTTGGTCGTGGACGGAGGATGGACCGCTATTTAATTGCTGGAAACCAATGACAGTTGCCGAACGTGCAAAAAAAATAAAACTGCTGCTGACAGACTGTGACGGTGTGTTGACTGATGCAGGCGTATATTATGGTGCGGACGGAGAAGTACTCAAGCGGTTCTCTATTCGGGATGGTATGGGGGTTGAACGACTTCATAAATTGGGGGAGGTGGAAACGGGTATCATTACCGGAGAAATGTCTCCCTCTGTGGCCAAACGTGCTGAAAAATTGAAAATAACCGAACTTCACCTGGGTGTAAAAAACAAGATGGAACGGTTAGCACAAATACTTTCCAGAAAAGGCCTGACCTTGGAAGAGATTGCTTACATCGGTGATGATGTCAATGATCTGGAAGTATTAAACACCATCGGGCTAGCCACCTGTCCCTCGGATGCCATGCAACCGATTTTAGAAATGGCTCATTATACATGTATCAACCGGGGAGGGCATGGCTGTTTCCGGGAGGTCGCCGAATTAATTATTCAAAGTAAATTAAAACCGTAATCTTAATAAGACATGAGACTAATCAACATTGGAAAAAATAAAAAGATAGGCGACGGTCAACCGGCTTATGTAATCGCGGAGATCGGGATTAACCATAACGGGTCTCTGGATATTACTAAAAAACTGATTGACGCCGCAGCGGATTGCCATTGTGATGCTGTAAAATTTCAGAAACGGACTCCAGAACTTTGTGTGCCAAAGGACCAATGGAACATTATGCGCGACACCCCATGGGGGCAGATGACTTACATCGACTACAAACGAAAGACCGAATTTGGTTTGGATGAATATACCGAGATTGATAAATACTGCCGGGAAAAAGGAATTGCATGGTTTGCATCCTGCTGGGATGAGCCTTCAGTAGACTTTATTGAGCAGTTTAATCCTGTGCTTTATAAGCTGGCCTCAGCTTCTCTGACAGATATTTCTTTGATCAAAAAAACAAAAGCCACCGGAAAGCCACTCATTCTTTCCACAGGAATGTCGACCATGAATGAGATTGTAGATGCTGTAAAAGCTATTGGCACAGACAATTTGCTTATTGCTCATTCTACCTCATCTTATCCATGTCCTCCGGAAGAGCTCAATTTGCGAATGATCAATACCCTCCAGGAAATGTATCCAAACACTCCGATTGGTTATTCAGGACATGAAACAGGACTAGCCACAACGGTCGTAGCCGTTGCAATCGGAGCATGCTTTGTGGAACGACATTTCACGCTCGACAGAGCCATGTGGGGTTCAGATCACGCGGCTTCGGTAGAAGTTCCAGGAATGGCCAAGCTTGTAAGGGATATCCGATCTGCTGAAGTTGCCTTGGGTGATGGGGTGAAAAAGGTTTACGAAAGTGAACTGGGACCATTGAAACGTCTTCGCAAGTTTCCGCTGCAAGAGGCTAAGGTGAAATAGCTTTATGCTTCTTACTTACTGCCGGGTTTCCAACCTGCAATTCCTCAAGAGTGGCAGTATGGAACGAGGCGAAAATTATCTCGTGCTAAGACCGAAAGCAGGGTTTAGTAATTAACATCATGTCAGAAAGTTTAGTCGTCTTTATTACCTCCTCCATTCTGGTGTTCAGTATGGGGCTTTTTATCTTTCTCGAACGGAAATTCCCTTATCGTCAGGGACTACCATTTTTTCGCGAAGGTATCTGGATTGATTTTTTCTGGTATTCCATCGTACAAAACTATGTACTTAAGATTGTCATATTTGACCTGATTATACAACCGGTGAATGCAACCTGGGGCTCTCCCTCCTTACAAATTGTCAAGGATTGGCCGATAGGAGGCCAGGTATTGTTCTTCCTAGTCATTCACGACTTCTATATCTATTGGTTTCACCGTTGGCAACATAATTCAAAAATTCTATGGCGAACCCATGAAGCGCATCATTCAGCCACTTCTGTAGATTGGATAGCCGGATCCCGTTCACATGCACTGGAAATTATTATTAATCAGACGATTGAATTTGCCCCGATGATACTGCTCGGTGTGAATCCGATAGTTATTCCGATTAAGGCCTGCATCGATGGCGTTTGGGGAATGTATATCCATTCCAATATTGATGTGAAATCGGGGCGTCTGCAATATTTTATCAATGGCCCGGAAATGCATCAATGGCACCATGCTGATCAAAGAGAAGTGTTTTTTGATAACTACTCTACGAAATTTGCTATCTGGGACTGGATCTTTGGAACGGCCTACCTTCCAGAAACGAAGCCCATTAAATATGGACTTCCCTATCCGTTTCCAAAAGATTATTTTCTACAACTACTGGCTCTATTCAAAAGAGTGGACGAAAACAAATTGTTGGAGAATCCGGCAATTAAGAAATATTACGGATGGAGAAAGTCTGCGATGGGAATATTCCGTTCGCCAACGGCTGAAAAAACGACAACACCAGAAACGGCTCCTTTTCCATCCAGCGAAAAACAACATCTCTCCTCCTGATGGCCTGGATCTTTTTATTTATTGCGTCTTGTTGCGAAATATGCTGGATTTACTGCCTGAAGTACTTCCAGTTGAAAAAGCTCATGACTTTTAAGATTACGCTCCTCTTTTCCGACAAAGACAATTTTCTACTGTTATTGCCTGGATTGGGTTATGTCCTATTTGGCGTCGGGAATATCATTTGTTTTTCCAAAGCAATGCATTCGATTCCCGCTTCCATCGCTTTTGCCGCCTGGATGGCAGTAGCACTTGTTGGAGTTAAATTGGTTGATACCATTGCGCTGAAGGAACCGGTATCTTTAGCCCAACTTGTATTCATTGCTTTTATTCTGATTGGAATAATTGGCTTGAAGATCACCAATTAATTCCATCTAGAAAAAACCTCCATCAGAATCTCCCTGCTGTTGCGTTGGCTTGCGTTTGAAGAGTGAGGCGTCAGCCTTACCAAAACGGAGAGTAGCGGTAAATTTCAAATACCGTGTCTCCCGGCGCATGAGCATGTCCTGTGTATATTCATCTGTGATCAAATGTGAACCTCTGCTCTTTGTGTCAAAAATGTCACTCAAGCTGAGCGTAAACACGAGGAATTTATGATAATCTTTGCTCAGTCCACAATCAGCAAAGTAAACCGCACTCGTTGTTCCCTGAGGAATCACCTTAGGCGATTCGTAATTACCTGACAACTGGGCCGTCAGACTCCAGGGAAGGTGATACATAAAATTCAACTTACCAGTATAATTGAAGCCTTGATTACTAAAATTGGTGTTATTGTAGCTGGCATCGATAGCGGTATAAAACAAATTCATATTCAATGTAGCTTCAAAACCTTTAAAGAGCTCATACTTGAAAGTATTGTCCATACCAACCGTATTGCTTTGATTGCCATTCACGGTTGTAGTTATCAAAACGGTAGGATCACCCGGCGACTGATAACTATAGGGTGTCAACGGATTTTGTGTGTTCCGGTAAAACAGAGTGAAAAATAAATTCCCTTTATCCAACCGCTGATTGAAATTCAGCTCCGCCATTGTAATAAACTCAGGAGTAAGACTTGGGTTACCAATAAGGTAATTGTTTTTATCACTGAACATAATAAAAGGCATCAGCTGTCGGTAATTTGGCCGGTTGATCTTCCGGGAAACATTAAACTGCAATTCTTGTCTGTCGTTGAATTTCTTACTGATAAAAATACTTGGAAACAATGCATTCATTACATTATTCAATGTACTTGGATACTGGTATTCAAACGAAGTATTCTTATCTGTCAAAACTCCCTGATAATAGGAATCTTCAAAGCGCAGGCCAAGCATAAAATCGAGGTGCTTCCAGCGGGTTGTGTAATTCACATAGGCGGCATTAACCAGGTCTTTAATGCGGTAATGGGCGGTCAGAAACGTATCCGCAGTATAATATCCGGTTGAATAATTTAATGTCTGCACATCCAATCCCTGGTTAGCAGGCCGGTAGCTCGAACGAACACCCATTTCAATCTTTGTGCTATCTGTAATGGGATTGGTATAATCTGCCTGAAAGGTATACATCTCACTCAGATTATGACCGGAGTTTACTTGAGTTGTTGGATAGCCTGGCAAAATGGTTCCGTCGGCGAGGTAGGCATTCGTTACATAGGTACTGGGACTGGATGCAATGGTGGTATTGTAATTAATGTCTGCCGTTAACTCTTTTCCTTGCTTTGGAAATGTTTTCTTGTAGAGCAATTTTGAGGTATAGTTCTGAAACTGTGTATGCGTATTGGCTGTCCTGACACCATTGCTTACCATTGCTTCGGAGCCATCCAATGCATTAAAATTCTGACGGTCATCAGAAAGAAAGTCACCGGAAACTACATTCTCCGCGAGTGTGATCGTATTTCGGTTGTTCACATAATAATCGAGTGAAATGAGCCCGGTTTGAAACGTATTGCCGAAACGTGTTGCGTCTGTTGTGTTAAGGTATCCAGTAGGAGTGCCATTCGCAAGCATCGTCCGGTTCGTATAACCGGTTACGGGATTCGAAAATGTCATGCAGTTGTACATGATGGATAATCCGAACGGCCGTTGCTTGATATTCAATGCTACCATCCCGTTATACCGGTTATTGGTTCCAATACCACCAGTTACAATACCATTGTATCCAGGTTTTGTATTACTCTTCATCACAATATTGATAATGCCTCCCGTTGCACTGGCTTCATACTTGGCGGAAGGATTCGTAATGACTTCAACACGATCAATCTGATCGGACGGAATCTGATCCAATGTAAGGGTAGTAGGTCTTCCATCAATATAAATGGTTGCGGGGTTTTGCCTAAGCTGAGCATTCCCATTATCATCTAGCGTTACCGATGGAATATTTTTCATTACATCCATAGCAGTACCACCTTTGGAGGTAATGTTTTTATCGACATTAAAAACTTTACGGTCGATACTCATTTCGGAAACACTCTGCTGCCCTTCAATTTCCACCGTCTTCAAGACCTTTTCATCTCCTTCTAAACTGATATTCCCCATATCCTGCTCCACTGTCTGAGGAGTTATTATGATAGGACGCGATTGTGTAGCATAGCCTAGAAATGTGACTTTTAGCATAAACTTTCCAAAAGGCAGGTTCTCCAGATTGAACTCTCCATTGTCCTTCGTTAAATTTCCACCAATGACACTATCACCTTTTGTAACGACGACAGAGACATAGGGCATAACATCTTTCGACTTTTTATCAAGCACCTTTCCATAAATTCGCCCGACAGCCGGCATCTTAAATGCAGGCCGTGCTCCGCCGCCCGCAGGCGCTTGTTGGCTGAAAAGTGTATAGCTGAAACAGATTAGCAGAAAGGTAATTTTGAATTTTCCCATTTAATGTGGTGTTTGCGTCTCGCAAAGGTATTAACACTTTTGAACATGACATTGCTTAAAATTGTTAAAGAACCCAAAACGAGAGCTGAAACGGACTTTCCGGCTCCTCAATCGGCTCATGCCTCTGGCATCTTCATTAGAAAACACAAATATTAGTTAGCAATGCATACTATTTACAAAAACAACTAACTTTGCAGGACAAAGATGAAACAGAAACCAGCACTCTATCCCGACGACTTTCCTTTAGGACGGAGATTCGGCATGCTCATGCGGCTTTATTTTGGTGCATTAACCAAGAAGTTGGAGCAACTTGACGTGGACCGTCATTATTCTGTCCTTATCTTGATAGAACATTCTGAAGGAAATTGCAGTCAACAATATTTATCCGACATACTTAAGATCGACAAAACTTCCATGGTGCGGATGATTGATTACCTGGTTGCCAAAAAATATATCCGCAGATCAATTAACCCGAACGATAGGAGAGCACATCAGATTCAACTGACCGACAAGGCAAAACGCGACCTCCCCCGTATCCACAAGGCAATAAATGAACTGAATGTAAAAACCACCAATGGACTTTCTTCCCGTAAACTGAAGCAGTTTTATGAAGATTTGGATACACTGACTGAAAACCTGACCAACGAACCCCGGCATACCATTATCATGAATTTCGAAAAAGCAAAATCAGTTACCCGGAAATGAAAAACGTAAAAAATATCCTGATCATTCTTTTTATTATCGGGGCACTGATTTTTATAAAGATTGCTTTTCTGAGTAACAGCAGCCCTGGTCCCGCAGCTTCAAAATCAGGCCAGGTTGCCGCAACTAATGTTACTGTAGTACTTGCCAAAACTTCCACTTTTGAAACCCGGATAGTAGCTACCGGGACCACATTGAGCAATGAAGAGGTTGACTTGAAACCGGAAGCGTCCGGAAAAATTACCGAGTTGCTTTTTAAAGAGGGGGATAAAGTAACTAAAGGAGAGCTATTATTGAAGCTAAACGATGCTGACCTTGTTGCTACAGTTAAAAAACTGGAACTCAATGAAAAGCTGGCAGCTGATAAGGAATCACGACTCAAAAGATTGCTTGAAATAAAAGGTGTAAGTCAGGAAGAATATGATGCTGCATTGAATGCGCTTCAAGGTATCCGTGCAGATATGGATTTTAACCAGGCTCAGATAGCTAAGACAGAGTTGCGGGCTCCTTTTGACGGGGTGATTGGACTCAAAAGTGTTAGCGAAGGCAGTTATGTATCTCCTACCGTAAAAATTGCCTCCATTCAGCAAATCGATCCGATTAAAATCGATTTTTTTATTCCTGAAAAATATTCTGGACTTGTACATAAAGGATTGAAGCTAACTTTCCATATTCAAGGTCAGAAAGAAGAGTTCGAAGGACAGATTTATGCAATTGAACCTAAAATAGATTTGAGTACTCGCACCATGCAGCTTCGCGGCCTCTGCCCTAATAAATCAGGCAAAATACTCCCCGGGTCTTTTGCAGAAGTTCGCCTGATACTGAACGAGGCACCAAACAGTATTCTTATCCCTACTGAAGCGCTGGTACCAGTACTAAAAGGTCAGAATGTATTTCTCTATAAGAGTGGTAAAACCGCTGCAGTAGCTGTCGAGACGGGCGCCCGCACCGATACGCAAATTGAAATCACCAAAGGATTGAATCCCGGCGATACCATTATCACAACCGGTCTCATGCAATTGAAGCCCGGAGCTCCGGTTCGAATCGTTGAATCTAAACAGGACCAATGAGTTTATCATCCATAAGCATCAAGAGGCCCGTCCTGGCAATTGTTATGTCAATTGTCATCGTTCTGTTTGGTGTCATCGGCTATACCTACTTGGGAGTAAGAGAATACCCTTCCATTGACCCTCCTATCATTACGGTACGCACCAATTATACCGGGGCTAACGCCGATGTCATTGAGTCGCAGATAACCGAACCGCTTGAAAAATCAATCAATGGAACTGCAGGTATTCGCTCCATCTCATCTTCGAGCAACCTCGGATCCAGTATTATTACCGTTGAGTTTAATATCGAATCCGACCTGGAAGCTGCCGCTAATGATGTACGGGATAAAGTATCTCAGGCGGTCAGGCAGCTCCCTCTTGATATTGACGCCCTGCCAACAGTAACCAAATCCGACGCTAACTCCGACGCCATTCTTTCGCTAACGATCCAAAGTAATACGAAGAATATTCTTCAGATAAGCGACTATGCCGAAAACATCATTGCAGAGCGTCTGCAAACGATTCCTGGAGTAAGCAGTATCCAGGTGTGGGGTCAGAAAAAATACGCCATGCGGATTTGGATGGATCCCTCGAAACTTTCCGCTTACAAACTTACTCCACTTGATGTTCGTCAGGCATTGGACAGGGAAAACGTTGAGCTTCCTGGAGGAAAAATTGAAGGAAATAAAACGGAGTTGACCGTAAGAACCATTGGAAAATTTACAACAGAAGAAAGCTTTAACAACCTCATTATAGCAGAAAACCAGGACAAGGCTGTACGTTTAAAAGATGTTGGCTATGCCGTGCTTGGACCCGAAACCGAAGAAACAATTCTAAAACAAAGTGGAACACCCATGATCGGATTGGGTCTTGTGCCTCAGCCCGGCGCCAACTACATAGACATTGCTACAGAGTTTTACAAGCGTTATGACCAAATCAAAAAAGATCTACCCAAGGATTTTCACCTGGCCATCGCACTCGACAATACCAAGTTTGTAAAAAACTCCATAGAAGAGGTAAAAGAAACATTGTTGATTGCCATCGTCCTGGTGATCCTCATTATTTACCTTTTCTTCCGGGATTGGCTCATTGCATTCCGTCCTCTGATTGACATCCCTGTATCCCTGATTGGTGCTTTTTTCATCATGTATTTCATGGGATACTCGATCAATGTACTTACCCTGCTGGCCATTGTTCTTGCAACAGGTCTGGTGGTGGACGACGGAATCGTTGTGACAGAGGTTATTTACAAGAAGGTAGAAGGAGGAATGAAACCCTTAGAAGCTGCCTATAAAGGTTCAGAAGAAATTTTCTTTGCTGTTATCTCGACATCCATCACTTTGGCAGCAGTATTCATGCCCGTTATCTTTCTGAAAGGTTTTGTGGGCAGGTTATTCCGTGAATTTGGCGTTGTAATAGCCGGGGCAGTACTTATTTCCGCTTTTGTATCCCTTTCACTGACCCCCATGCTCAATGCGAAGCTCATTCGTAAAAACGAAAAGAAAAGTAAATTTTACCTGCGCACAGAGCCTTTCTTCGTGAACATGGAAAATTCCTACCGTCGCTCCCTGATGAACTTCATGAAGCAGAGAGGTTGGGCATTTGTTATTATCGGCATTGCTGTTCTCATGATTTTTGGTATCGGAAAATATATCCCTTCCGAGCTGGCGCCATTAGATGACCGAAGCTGGTTGCGTGTTTCTGTAACTGCCCCTGAAGGAGCTTCTTACGAATACATGGATAGTTTCATGGATAGACTCAGTAAGCTGGTAAACGACTCTGTTCCTGAAAAAACCCAATGTCTGGCGGTTACAGCTCCTAACTTTGCGGGATCTGGCTCTGTAAACAGTGGTATAATGCGTGTCGTATTGCCTGACCCGGATAAGCGTAAACGTAGCCAACAGGATATTTATGATTTGCTAAGCCGTAACACAAGTCAATACCCTGAAGCAAAAACTTTTATTATACAGGAACAGACTATCAGTGTTGGCGGGGGAGCTAAAAACTCTCTTCCTGTCCAATACGTGATAGAGGCACCCAATTTCGAAAAGCTCAAGCAGGTTCTCCCAGTGTTTATGGATGCCGCATACAAGGAACCTACGTTTGGAGGTATGGTGGATATCAACCTGAAATTTAACAAACCCGAACTGGATGTCACCATTAACCGCTCCAAAGCGAAAGACCTGGGGGTATCAGTCAATGACATTGCGCAAACATTGCAGCTGGCATATAGTGGTGGACGCTTTGCATATTTTACCTTGAATGGAAAGCAATATCAGGTTATCGGACAGGTAGACCGTTCCAACCGGGATGAGCCATTGGATCTGAAATCAATCTATGTAAGAAACGGCAATGGGGATCTTATACAGCTTGACAATGTGGTAGATGTAAGGGAAGAGAGCAGCCCCCCACAGCTTTATCATTTTAACCGATACATGGCCGCTACGGTTTCAGCAGGACTTGCTCCCGGTAAAACAATTGCTGATGGAATACAAGCGATGAACCGCATTGGTCAAAAAACGTTAGATGAATCATTTCACCACGAACTCACCGGATCTTCTCGTGACTTCGCAGAAAGTTCATCCAATATCCTTTTTGCTTTTCTGCTAGCTTTGGGATTAATTTATTTGGTACTTGCCGCACAGTTTGAAAGTTTTGTGGATCCACTTATC
>Ga0206975_1013_pt1 | contig 56711 bp, 41 predicted proteins | sample Alteio_BWOrgHeat_81_FD_152919 | JGI IMG/M metagenome (GOLD analysis project Ga0206975, IMG submission 152919) | Enriched cells from forest soil in Barre Woods Harvard Forest LTER site, Petersham, Massachusetts, United States -... | ecosystem: Environmental > Terrestrial > Soil > Temperate forest >... | reverse complement strand
GGTACTGCGAGAAGTTCACGGTATGGTCGTAATCCATCCTCACATTGCCGCCGAAAACAACGGCCGAGGAACCAAACAACAGCGCAACTGCGAGTAGAAGATGCGAGGCAGATTTCATCGGCGTCTCCCTATTCAGAGTGAACTCAGATCACCGTAGAGTGTACAGACCGCTTTCGCCGGTGGCCACAAATTCCCCCTTATGGCCTGATATTCCAACGCCGTTTTCCCCGGACCAAATCCGCTACCGAGACGCTACTGCTGCGCATAGTAGCCCTGCCGTGTGCGCGCAATCAGCCCCGGCTTGTCGATGCGGACTTCGATCTGGTGATACTCGTTCGGCCGCTCGCCTTTTGCCGGCTCGAAAGAAAGCTCGTACCACGCGTCGGCATCCGCGAACGCCTGCTGCAGAAGAGCCGACACATCGTTGCTCGAGTTCAGAACCAGGCCCCCGCTCTGCGCGGCGATCACCTGCAGCGCAAGGTTCCCGGCCGACACTTGATTAGGCTTGCTGACCCCCTTCAGAAATTGCTGGTAGTAGAAGGTACGCAGCGTATTTTCCCCCGCGCCAATCGGATTGACGTTGTACAAGGTGATGCGCGCCTGACGAAGCTCGGTGGACGCTTCTACGATCGCCCCAAAGAGACTCTGTTGCTGCTTTGCGTCGATCTGAACACCTGGACCGGAGAGAAGCGGCCAGCCGGGAGAAACCCACAGGATGAACTTGCGGCCCGGCTTGTCGGCTTCGCTTGACGCAAGTTGCGCCAGTGCCTTCAACGACAGGTCAAAGCGGTCAACTGCGCCGTAGAAGCCGGCGGAGCGACGGAGGGTGCGAAGAGCAACGGTCTGCTGATCGAGCGAGGCGGCAATCGCATTGCCGTCGGTCGAAAAGCTTTGCTGAATCTGGGTTCCGGTATCGCCGAAAATCGCGAGTTTCACAGGGTGAGCAAGCTTGCCTCCATCGGCGCGAAGGAACCCATCGATCTGACCGCGCTCGTAGGCGATGGTCTGATAGTCGGTGTTAACGGCATCGATAAGCAGGATCACTTCGACCGGAGCCTCGGAGCCGGAAAACGCCCGGAACGAGGTAATCGTCACCGGAACCTTGTTGTCGAGAATCGTAAAGTCCTTCTGCTCGAGGCCACGCACCGGCGGTTCGGACTTCGGCGTCACGACCACGTCCAGATGGATCTGGCCATCCTGCGGCAGAGCCGGTTGAGGAGTTCGTTGAGTGAATGCGGCCGTCGAGAAAGATGACAGAAGAAAAAGAGCGGCGAGACGAGCTTGGATGTGCATGAACTTCCTTTGTCTTCGCGAAGGCCCGATGAGGTCTCGCTGCGGCGAACAGATCAAGGCACTGTCAGGGTAGACGCGGCCCAGCCGCGGGGAGTTTCCCGGCAGTACCTTTGTCAAGTCCCTGAAAGCACCGCGGTTCGGATGTATCTTTTTCTCGCGGCGCCTCTGGCGGTATGATGCATTGCCGTTTGCGGCACGGGAGTTTTTCCATGCAACGTCTCTTTGCGATCTTCGCAGGGCTATGCCTTGCAGCGCCGGCCTTCAGCCAGATACCGGCGTGGATGCCCGACCCTACCCAGCAGCAGACCTACACGCTGCACCGCTCATCCAGCCGTGAAGCCACCGGAGCGAACGCCGACTACCGCACCGTGACACCGGGCCAGACACTCACCATCCTCGACGTGGACGGGCCCGGAATGATCTCCCACATCTGGTTCACGATCAATGACTGGGAGCCGTACAGCCTCAAGCGTATCGTGCTGCGCATGTACTGGGACGGCGAAGACTCGCCCAGCGTGGAAACACCTATCGGTGACTTCTTCGGCCTGGGCAACGGCATCTACTATCCGTGGCAATCGGCCGTGCTCTCGGTCGGTCCCGACAAGTCCATGAACTGCTGGTTCCCCATGCCCTATGCAAAGCATGCCCGCATAACCATCACCAACGATGGCAAGCAGACCCTCAACAATCTCTACTGGAACATCGACTATCGTGTCGACGCCAAACCGCTCCCACCCGGCACACTTTACTTCCACGCCGAATACCGCCAGGCGCAGCCTGCCCAGGGCTGGGCCAAGGAATGGTATGAGAACGGCGACCCGCTCATCAACTACCGGCGCAACCTCGATGGCAAGGACGACTACATCTGGTTTGAGGCTAAAGGACACGGCCAGTTCGTCGGCGTCACCATGTCCATCCTCCAGAACCAGGACGGTTGGTGGGGCGAAGGTAATGACACCTTCTGGGTCGACGACCCCGACAAGATTGCCGCCGTCGGCACCGGCAGCGAAGACTACTTCCTCGGCTCATGGGATTTCGGCGGCGCGCCGCTGGCGTATCCCCTCCACGGTTCACCTATGATCGGCAAGGAACTCGCCGGTGAGCGCTGGAGCGTCTACCGCTTCCATCTCGACTCGCCGATTCCGTTTACGAAGTACATGAAGGCCGGCATCGAGCACGGCCACGCCAACGCCCGGTCCGACAACTTCTACTCCGTCGCCTACTGGTACCAGGCCGAGCCGCACATGCCATTCCCGCCTTTGCCGGAGATGAGCGACCGCATCCCCACGGTGCAATTCGTTGGAGGCCCCGGAAACGCCAAGGGACCTTACCAGCCGGGAAATCCCCAGCCGAAATAGCCGGCAGCAAAAAGGCGGCAGTGGGCCAGTTTGAATCCCAGCATAGAGAACAGCACATGTCCGGATAGCCGGTTTGATCGGCATAGGGGCGGCAGTCACCCGCCGGCCCCTGCCACACCACCGTGCGAACGGGACCGTACACGGCGGTTCGAGAAGTTAAGCTAGTAGTTCTCGAACAGTGAAGGAAGGCCGAGTGAGCGCAAGTATGCATTCGGAGCTCCCACTGAGAGAGCTTTGGAGCGGGCCAGGTACCAGGGGCCGCGACCACTGCCGGCCGTATTGGCGGCCAGTTGCGGACGCACCCTTAGTTGCAACAACGCAGCCCGACGACGACGTGGAGTCTTCCACTGTCGCCAGAGTGCGCATCGCAGCCTGAGCCGCACCCACCGGATAAGGCCGATCAGAACTTCGGGGGTTTCGCAAAAGCCGAAGGAGCCACCGCGCCATCCCACCATATAGGTGGCCAGTCGCTTCACTGTCGTCTCGATGCTGATCCCCTTGGCCTGTCGCGTGATCTCACGGATTTTGTCTTTGAAGCGCTCCAGAGCCTTCGGAGCAATCGCTCGTCTGATCTCTGGGCCGTCCGTAAAACTAAACCCGAGGAACTTTCGCTCCTGCGGTCGCGCTACCGCGCTCTTGGTCTCCTTTACCTTGAGCTTGAGACGCTGAGCGGGTAATGCTATTCATCACCCGATGACCAGCACGTTCGCTGCGCACATCGATGTTGCGGTGAGTAGCCCCAGGGAATCACACCCCGAGGCTCTCGCAGAACTGTACGTGAGCCTCTCGACTCATACAGGTCCCATCATGGAGCCACGCCGCGTTCCCATCTGCCAGTGAGCGAACAGCTGCGGAGCGCGACGCGAGATGCGTGCGATCCAGTGTGCCGCTCGGCGGAGATGGTGGCGCAGCTTCTTGTATTTCCGCTTGGCCCAGAGGACCAGATCTCGATCCAGTTCGCGCATCGTCGGGTACAGTGCCGAGCGATAGAATCGCCCGTAATACTGGAGCCAGCCCCGGATAACCGGATTGAACATCCGCGACAGGTCTTCGATTGCTTTGTCACTGCGCTGGGGCAGTTTCCAGCTACGAAATGTGTCACGGATCGCCTTCGCTGCCGTATTCGAAACCGCCGGACTGAAATTGATGAAGAACTTCCCCTTGCGATTCTTTGATCTCCTAGGCTGAAACGTGTAGCCAAGAAAATCAAACTTCTCGTTTGGGTAACTCTTCTTCCGAAAATCGTCCTTGCAATAGACGACTTTCGTCTTCTCCGGATGGAGTTCCAGTCCGCAGCTCTGCAATCGTTCAGCGATGGCCTTCCTCATCTCCTGAGCTTCCCTTTCCGTGCTGCAGTGCACGAGGACATCATCGGCGTATCTCTCAAATGGCACTTGAGGGTAGTGCGCCGCGAGCCATCGATCTAATGCATAATGCAGAAACAGATTGGCCAGCAGTGGGCTGGCAACTCCCCCTTGGGGAGTACCTCTTTCCCGTGGAACCAACCGCCCGTCCTCTTCTTGCATGGGCGCTTTCAGCCAGCGCTCAATATAGAGTACGATCCACCCTTCCGAGGCATGTTTCTTCACTGCCCGGAGCAGTAGATTTTGGTCCAGGTTGTCAAAGAAGCCTTTGATGTCCAGATCTATGACCCAGTCATAGCGCCAGCATCTCTCTCGCGCTTGCCCCACCGCGTCCAGTGCCGACTTCCCCGGTCGATACCCGTAGGAGTCTGCATGAAACAGTGGTTCCACTTCCGGCTCCAGTCTTGCCTTCACAACCTGTTGTGCGATTCGATCTGCCACTGTGGGAATGCCCAGCTTTCTTTCCCCACCGCTCTTCTTTGGTATTTTCACCGTCCGCACCGGTGGTGGAAAATAGCTGCCCGATGACATCCGATTCCAGATCTTGTAAAGATTCTTCTTCAACCTCTTTTCAAAATCTTCGATCGTCTGTTCATCGATCCCTGCTCCTCCTTGATTCACCTTCACCCGCTGGTACGCTTCCCAGACCTCCTTCTTCGAAATACAAAACGGCTTTGCCTCATTCATCGCGCTCCTCCCATTGCTGGTTGGCTCATTGAATCAGGCTCCTTGACACAGCGCCTTCGCTCCATCCCTTTATCGGGGACTTCCCCGCTACTACGCGCTGTTCCGCCCCTGAGTCTCCGCTTCCGTACTCTCGCCCTTGTGGTTCTGCCACTTGTGGCTTCTCCGTTCGCATCGAAGTCTCAGGTTCCCACGTTCCGCTTAACCACCTCATTGGGCAAGCTCAGGCCACCTCTCATGCCGGATGCCACTCCGCCCGTAAACAGGTTCCGTCGGAGCTCGGTCCCGCGGTAACGACTCCTCCACGGTTTTGACATCGTCCCTACGCTTTCGACACTTCTATAGTGGTTCCCTTGCCGTCCTCTTCTTGCCTGTCACCTGACCTGGTCCTTGCCAGGCCTTTTCCTTCTGTGCTCACGACCATGGCTTTTGACCATAGCCGCCGAAGGTGGTTTGGAACCTGTCCCTGTAGACCGGTTCCGAGGGGCCTACCCTCATCAGTTAAGCAGTTACGCACTACTCAGCCTTTCGGCCTTTTGCGCTCGTGGCGCACGATCGTCAGCGTAACGGACATATCGGTGTCCCCGGCGCTCCAACTCACGGTCGAGTTGGTCGAGCACGATATTGCTGAGCAGCGGCGAAAGAGGTCCCCCCTGGGGAGTCCCTTCCACGCTTGGGCTGAGAAGCCCGTTTTCCATCACCCCGGCATTCAGGAACGCCCGGATGAGTTTCAGCAGCCGCTTGTCATCGACGCGCTGGGCGATCTGAGCCATCAGTTTGTCATGATTGACTCGATCGAAAAACTTCTCCAAGTCGAGGTCAACCAACCAGCAATAGCCAGCAGCGATATACCGCTGTGCTTGTGCTACCGCCTGATGCGCCGATCTCCCCGGTCGAAAACCGTAGCTGTGATCGGAAATCCCCGGATCCCACCGCTGTTGCAGAACCTGCATGACCGCTTGCTGGATGAATCGATCCAGCACCGTCGGAATGCCCAGCTTGCGCACTCCGCCGTCCGGCTTCGCTATCTCTACCCGCTTCACCGGCTTTGGTCTGTATGTCCCGCTTAGCAGTTGTTCCCGGATGCATGGCCAGTGCTGTTTCAGGTGATCATCGAGTTGGCCGCACGTAATTCCGTCGACGCCCGGACCACCCTTGTTCGCCTTGACCCGTCGTAATGCTTCCTTCAGGTTCTCTCGTGCAACGATCTCCTCCATTGTTCGATCTGTTCCAGCTGGGCTTTCGGGAACACGCGCCCTCCCCAACGATTCGGACCCTTCCCTTCCCGCCGTCCGGGCTTCACCCGTTTGCGAAAAAGAGATGTCCAGATTGCTCCGGACGTTCTGCCGCGTGTCGTTGTTGAGACTCATGTCCTACTTGCCTCTCCTCTCGGTCGGGCCTTCAACCACCGTTCCCGGCTTAGCCGATCTGTTGACTCCGCCTTTCGGCTTCGCAGTGTCTCACTCGCCTTGCCGACGTCATGGCCTAATATGCCCTCTGCTGACTTCTGTTCCGCGGTCAGGATGCCTCGCCGCATTCTCCGTCGCCGAAGCGACACGGAGCAGATCTCCCGGGGTAAGTTCAATCGCCTTCTGCGCACAGTCGCCGGATCTACGCTCCGTGTACTTGATGGATATGGGCTTCGCGGTAAGTTGCCCGCTCGCCCTACACTCACGCCTTGTATCCGGTTTTTGTCCATCGACTCGCGCATTTGCTCCACGCTTCCTTCAGACCCCATCTCGCGACGGTAGCCATTGCGTCATTGCTAACCCTTACCTCCATCAGGTCGGGTAGGGGACTTGCACCTCCAAGCGGTTGAACATGCCCGGCGCACAACTAAGTCGCTGGCGCGACGGACTGAGAGTGGTGGTTATCGAAGGGTAGTGATGCAGGGCTAGGGTGAGAGGTCATAGGAGGAGGTTCCTGTGACCCCACTTCGCCAGCGCATGCTCCACGAGCTTCAGCGCCGCAACTACGCGCCGTCAACGATCCGCAGCTATCTCGGTGCGATCCGGCAGTTTGCCGAACACTTCCATTGCTCGCCGGAGCAACTGGGCCCAGAACATCTGCGACGCTATCAGCGATACCTGCTGCAGGAGAAGAAGCTCGAGCCCAGCACCGTCGAGGTCCGCATCTCGGCGCTGCGATTCCTGTACAAGCGCACGCTGAAGCGGCGCGATCTGGCCTTCGACGATCTCATCTTCCCGAAGGTGCCACACAAGCTGCCGACCGTGCTCAGCCAGGATGAAGTCGTGCGGTTGGGTGCAGCATCGATCAGGGCCATCTCGTATAACTCCTGCCGCAACCGGCACTGCCCCAAGTGCCAGACCGGCGCACGCGATCAGTGGCTGGCCAACCGGCAGCAGGAGCTGCTGACCGTTGGCTACTACCACCTGGTCTTCAGCGTGCCGCACGCACTTGTGCCGCTGATGTGGCAGAACAAGCGGTCGCTGTTTTCCTTGCTGTTCGAAGCCAGTGCCGCCACGTTGCTCGACATCGCTGCCGATCCCAAGCATCTCGGCGCTGGCATAGGCTTCTTGTCCATCCTGCACACCTGGGGACAGACACTCACTCCGCATCCGCACATCCACTGCGTCGTGCCCGGTGGTGGACTCGCACCGGATCACTCGCGCTGGATCGCGTCGCGTTCCCGCTTCCTTCTGCCGGTCAAGGTGCTCAGCCGCGTCTTTCGCGGCAAGTTCGTCGCCGGACTGCGGCGCCTCTTTGCCCGCGATCCGTTGCGCTTCTTCGGTGAGTGCATGTCTCTCCATAAGGAGAAGCACTTCGCCCTCTTCCTCCACACGCTTTATCGGCAAGACTGGGTCGTCTATGCCAAGCCGCCCTTCGGCGGCCCCGAGCATGTGCTGCATTATCTGGCGCGCTACACCCATCGCGTCACCATCTCCAACCATCGCCTGCTCTCGGTCTCAGCTACTGAGGTCTGCTTCCGCTGGAAGGACTATGCTCATCACAGCAAGCAACGCACCATGACACTTGCCGCTGACGAGTTCCTGCGCCGCTTCGTACAGCATGTGCTGCCGCGGGGCTTTCCCCGCATCCGCTACTTCGGCTTCCTCGCCAACCGCAGACGAACCCGCATGCTGCCACTCTGCCGCGTTCTGCTTCACCAGGCTCCTCCAACGGAAACACTTTTCCTCGCAAAACCCACGCTCGGGAAGTGCCCGCACTGCCATGGCCCCATGTATCTCGTCGAACGGCTCTCGGCCGCACAACTCTTCTTCGCTGAACGAAAGGAGGTATACCTGCTTGACTCCTCTTAGCTCCCAGAGCAAAGCGGCCTTCACCGTATGCCTCGCAGCATGCTCACTGGAAGTGTGTCTCAGGCCCGAATACAGCACTTTTCCTCTACCGAACGCCGCGTCCCGCATCGTTTCCCGCATCTGTTGCGTCTGGTTACAGAGAACTTCCAATCCACTCTGCAGGTCTCTTCTGATTGCCTCGGCACATCTCAGACCATGAAAAACCCATAGCCGCCAGCATCCTCGCCCGCCGCACCAACGCCTTCCATCAAACCGCTCTATCCGACCTGCTCCGCTCTAGCTCCTTCTACTACGCACGCCTGATCCGCGGAGCAGCTCCGATAGAGTTGTGGATAATCTGGGTACAACATTCGCGGCTTTGTCTGATCCAATTCGCCGGGCAATGATCGAACGACTCTCCCATGGGCCTGCCTCTGTGCATGGATTGACGGAACCGTTTGCACTCTCACAGCAGATGATTTCAAAACATATTGCCTACCTGGTGCGGGCGCGGATTGTGATCAAGACGAAGCGTGGACGAGAGAGTGTCTGCACGCTTAGGCCAGAGGCGATCAAGACAGTCGGCGACTGGGCGATTAGCTATCGCCGATTCTGGGAAGAGAGCTTCGACAAACTGGGATGTAGTTGTAAATCAAATGAAGAAAGAGGAGGTCAGAGATGACAAACAACACGGTTAACGAGATAGAGCGGATGGTCGTTACAAGAATTTTTGATGCCCCACGCGAGTTGGTTTGGAAGGCGTGGACAGACCCGAAGTACGTGATGCAGTGGTGGGGACCGAAGGGCTTTACTGCGCCGGTTTGTCACATGGATTTTCGCGTTGGAGGAAAATTTCTCTGCTGCATGAAGGCGCCGGATGGGCAGGAGTTCTGGAATGCGGGTGAATACCACGAGATTGTTCTGCACGAGAAGATCGTGTCCTCTATGTACTTTTCGGACTCGAAGGGAAACAAGATCGAGCCTGCGCAATTAGGAATAGAACATGAGGCCATAGACGGTGCGCACGACGTGACCATCTTTGAGGATCTCGGAAACGGCCAGACGAAACTCACCTTCATTGGAAATGAACCCATGGAAAGCGCGAAAAATAGCGGTCAATTAGAGGGCTGGAACCAGATACTCGATAAAATTGCTGAGGTTATTTCGGGGCTAGAGCAGACAAAATAAGAAGTTGAAGTGTTGACAATCATCATGCGCGAATACAGCTAAAGGTGGCGGCGGAGGCTTAGTTAGAACGGGCTTCCGCCGCTTCGCCGAATAGTCGGCTAATCGGACAACGTCCCGTTCCGATCCTGACAGACTGAATGCGATGTATTTGGGAAACCTTCGCTCGCATGGAGTTCAAACTGACCACAGCAAAAAGGCGGCTCATTCGAGCCGCCTTCCCTTGCAACTCGTGACGCCTAGACGCCAGCCATCTGCCGATGCGTCGTTAACTGCCGCGCCAGCGCAGGCAGCCCGAATGCCAGCCCGGCCACCAGCGCCGTCGAAATCAGGTCGTTCCGGTAAAACGGCAGCCCGGCCACATACGACATCCCCAGTCCCGTAAAGGTCTGCGGATACATCGGCGAGCCCACCCACGCTGCGAAATTCGTAATCAGGAAGAACGATGTCGGCGCAATCAGCACCGCGGCTCCCACGCGTCCGACCGAAACCTGCTTCGCCAACAGGACCCGCCCCAGAACGATGACGGCCGCATACCACGCCCATGTAATCAGGTACGCCGAGACGTGGAAGGGATAGTTATAGGCATAGACCGTGAGGTAGTAGTCCGTTGCGGCCAGCAGCGCCACCGGCAAAATCGCCTGCCGAATCGGGCGCCGGGCTCCAAAGAAGATCAGCGAGCCGCCGACTGCGGTGAAGTTGAGCCAGGGCAGGTGCGGAAGCACGGCGATCCTGCTCAGAACAGCCAGAAGAATCAGCAGATAGGCAGACATGGGAAACCTCGGAAAGGTTGGGAAAGATAAGATCTTGGCTCTTTTATTCTGCGGACTGCCGGAGGCGGGGTCAAGAAAAAGCGTGCAATGGGTTCAAAATACATTTTGATGAGGCGAGTCGCAGCAAGCCGGATCTGCGAGTCAGAAGTCAGTTTCCATCTCTAAAAGTTCGCAGGAATAATGCTGTGATCCTGAGCGCAGGCCGGCGCAGCGGCCGGAGTCGAAGGATCTGCTTTTCGGGTTCTTGATAAATGCAGCCTCGTTGACCCGCCAACTCCCTCACGTTATTTCTGTTCCCTCCCACCTATGAACATCTGTTCCACTTCATTCCCCGGCCCGATATAGACCGAGCCTCCCAGTGGGTTCCTCCCCGGATTGTGGCTCGAGCCTTCCCCAAACGCCGAGTAACCAAAGCGCATATCGTCGAACTCCACCGTGTGCCAGTTCGGCTCAGGCGGCGGCTCCCCCGCCACCGGATCATTCCCCACATCCGTCACCAGCGGAAACTCTGACCAATCGAGATATATGCGCCCCAGCCACGATTGCTTGGCCGCGGCCACCTGCGGCGTCACCGCCGGCTTATAAGTGATATCCCCCGTCAGCACGTCGTCGCGCCGGGTATGTACCTCCGCCGTCTGGTAGTAGTCCCTAGTCTCGGCGACAACATGCCAGGCGAAGGGATTAAAGGGATAAGGCTCGGCATCGATCTTCGTAATCGGATCGGCGACCACCCCGCTGTTTTCGATCAGCTCCACGGCGTGGCCTTTTTCCGCGTTTCGCAGCGACCAGTACAGGACCACGAAAACCAGCGCCGCAATCGACCATCCCCGTCCCCGGAACAGCGGCCGCCTTGCGCCGATCTCGCGGTCCGCCAGCCCGAAGATCCATGACAGCACCAGCGCGCCGACGAGAGCCAGCATAATGTACGGATCCACGATGAAAACGATGCTGCGCTCATACCACCGCGGACTAAACGGAAAGAAAGGACGCAGGCCGTAGTTGTTCGTGTAATCGAGCAACAGGTGGCTCAGGTCGGCAATCAGAGCGAAGAGAAAGATGAGCCGCCAGCGCGGCGGGGGCAGCCCGGCCTTCAGCGGTTTGCGCCGCGCCTTATGTATCAGCCAGATCACCGCCAGCGTCACCAGCGCGATGACCGGTGCAGCGATAAGTGTGTGCGTAATCCCGCGATGATGCTCGAAGCCGTCGAGCGGTCCGCGGAATCCCCAGAAGACGTCGAGGTCAGGCGCCTCGGCCGCAAGCGTCATGGCCAGCGTGGCATAGGCAGTTTTGCGATTGAAGCCGGAGCGCCCCAGGTTCGCCCCGGTAAGGAAGTGTGTGAGTGGATCCATAGCCCTTCGCAGACAGGATACAGGGCAGCCAAAAATGATTTAATCCAACCCATGGGTCCAAAGTCTGCCGAGAACAAGATCGAGAAACTCCGCGAGACCATCCGCCACCACGAATACCTCTACTACGGACTCGATGCCCCCGAGGTCTCCGACGCTGAATTCGACGCCCTCATGCGCGAGCTTAAGAAGCTCGAAGCCGAGAACCCCGAGCTGGTCACTCCCGACTCGCCCACGCAGCGCGTAGGCGGCAAACCCAAAGAAGGATTTCCCAAGGTTCCGCACTCCCGCCCCATGCTCTCGCTCGACAACGTCACCAGTGAAGAGGAGCTGCGCGACTGGGACCGCCGCGCCCGCTCGCTCGCCGGAGAAAACGCCGAGATCGCCTACGTCTGCGAGTACAAGCTCGACGGCATGTCCATGGCGCTACGCTACGGAAACGAAGCCGGCGCCTCTCACCTCATCCGAGGCATTACCCGGGGCGACGGCGCCATTGGAGAAGACGTCACCGGAAACGTCCGCACCATCCGCTCCGTGCCACTCTCGATCTCGCACAGCAAACTTCAAAAGGCCAAGCTGCCTCCGGTCTTCGAAGTCCGTGGCGAAGTCGTGATGCCTCTCGCCGCATTTCTCAAGATGAATGAGGAGCGCGAAGCCGACGGACTGTCGCCCGCCGTCAATCCACGCAATGCCGCCGCCGGAACCATCCGCACCCTCGAGCCCAACATCGTCGCCCGCCGCCGTCTCGACTTCTACGCCTACTTCGCGCTCAACGAGGCCGGCGACAACCTCTTCGATGAGCAGTCCGAAGCCCTCGACGCACTCGCCGCCGCCGGCTTCCGCGTTAATCCACACCGCGAGGCCATCAACGACATCGACAAGGTGATGGCTTTCGTCAATCGCGCCGAAGAAAAACGTGCCGATCTCGGTTACGAAATCGACGGCGTCGTCATCAAGATCGATTCCGCCGACGTTCAGCGCCGTCTCGGATACACCGGCAAGGCTCCCCGCTGGGCCGTCGCCTACAAATTCACCGCCCGCGCCGGCATCACAAAGGTCGAAGACATCAGGATTCAGGTCGGCCGCACCGGCAAGCTCACCCCTGTCGCCGTGCTCACCCCGGTCTTCATCGGTGGAACCACCGTCAGCCGCGCCACCCTGCACAACGCCGACGAAATCGAGCGCCTCGGCCTGCTTATCGGCGACTACGTCAAAGTCGAGCGCGGTGGAGACGTCATCCCCAAGGTCGTCGAAGTCGTCGAAGATAAAGACCATCCCCGCGGTGACCGGAAATTCCACTTCCCCACGCACTGCCCCGTCTGCGGCAGCGAAATCGTCAAGACCGAAGGCGAAGTCGACTACCGCTGCGTGAACGCCGATTGCCCTGCGCGCCTCATCGAGAGCCTGCTCCACTTCTCCGCCCGCAAGGTGATGAACATTGAAGGCCTGGGCGAGGCAGTAGTGGAACAGCTCCTCGACCGCGGCCTCGTGAAGAGCATCGCCGACCTCTATTCGTTAACCGAAGAGCAGCTTCTCTCCCTCGAACGCATCGGCAAAAAGACCGCCGACTCCCTCCTCTCAGAAATAGAGAAGTCGAAGACCTTCCCGTTGAACCGCGTCCTCTTCGGCCTCGGGATTCGCTTCGTCGGCGAGCGCACCGCGCAGTTACTCGGAGAAGAATTCGGCTCGATGGACGCGCTCATGGCCGCATCCATGGAAGAACTCGAGCGGGTTAACGAAGTCGGCCCTCGCGTAGCCCAGGCCATCCGCGAATTCTTCGACGAGGAAAAGAATCGCGCCCTCATCGACAAGCTCCGCGCCGCCGGCCTGAATTTAACCGCCGAGAAGCGCAAAAAATCCTCGCAGCTCGAAGGTCTCACCTTCGTCCTCACCGGAACCCTTCCTAACCTGACGCGCGAAGACGCCAAGGCCAGGATCGAAGCTGCCGGAGGCCGCGTCTCCGGCTCGGTCAGCAAGAAGACCCACTACGTCGTCGCCGGCGAAGACGCCGGCTCCAAGCTCGACAAGGCCCGCGAACTTGGCGTGCAGGTCCTTGATGAGCCGGGTCTCGTCGAACTGCTCGGCAGCTAGCTCTCAGGCAATGACCTCCGCGATGTCTCGCAACCCGAAACCCGACCCGCTCGCGGTAATCCTCCTCGGCCCCACGGCGAGCGGCAAAACCGCGCTCTCCTTCACCCTCGCCGAAAAATTCAGCGGAGAAATCGTCAGTTGTGACTCCGTCGCCGTCTACCGCGAGATGGAAATCGGCACCGCCAAGCCCTCGCCCGCCGAGCGCGCACGCGTCCCGCACCACCTCATCGACATCTACTCGCCCGCGGAGCACTCCACCGCCGGAGACTACGCCCGCCTCGCCCGCGCTGCCTTGCGCGACATCACCGCCCGCGGACATCTCCCCATCGTCACCGGAGGCACCGGCCTCTACCTGCGCGCCCTCACCGACGGCCTCTTCGCCGGTCCGCAGCGGTCTCCTGATCTTCGACGCCGCCTCGAGCGTACCGCCGAGCGCCACCCGCCCGGCTGGCTGCACCGCATCCTCACCCGCCTCGATCCGTCATCCGCAGCCCGCATCCACGCGAACGACACCCCCAAGCTTATCCGCGCCATCGAAGTCTCGCTCGCCGCCCGACTGCCGCTTTCCGAAGCATGGAAGTCCGGCCGCGACCGGCTTACTGGCTTCAGCCTCCTGCGCATCGGCCTCGATCCCGACCGCCAAGCCCTCTACGCCCGCATCAACGCCCGCGCGAAAGAGATGTTCGCCCCGGAAACGGGAAACGGCGGCCTACTGGACGAAACCCGCCATCTCATCTCCAAATACGGCGAATCGCCGGGTAATCAAGCTCCCGGTCCCTTCGACTCTCTCGGATACAAGCAGGCCCGCGCCGTGCTGCGCGGCGACATGGCCCTGCACGAAGCCATTGCTTCCGCCCAGCAGGGACACCGTAACTACGCCAAGCGCCAGCTCACCTGGTTCCGCCGCGAGCCCGATGTCCTCTGGCTCCCCGGCTTCGGAGACGACCCAGCCATCACCGCGCAAGCCGTCGCCGCGGTCGCAGAAACACTGCCATAACTCCTGACCTGACAGCTCGCTCTCCATCAGAGTGTTCCCACTAGGAAGATCTGACCTACTGATGCCACCCATCACAGGTGTATCGTTGATAGCGGCTACAGCCGCGCACGCTCAGGCTGCAAAAAATCACCATCACAACGGAGACCCCCTCGCCGATGCTCGATCGCAGATCCTTCCTTCAAGCCGCTGCCAAAACTGCCACCGCGGCCGCCGTCACTACCCGTCTCGAACCTCTATTTGCACAAGCCGCCTCAGCGCCCACCTCGCCGAATGACAACATCCAGCTGGCCCTCATCGGCGCCGGCATTCAGGGACAGGGCGACACCAAGACCGCAATCCAGGTCCCCGGCGTCAAGCTCGTCGCCGTCGCCGACTGCTACGATGGCCGCCTCGCCCATTCGAAAGAGCTCTGGGGCGCGGACATCTTTACCACCCGCGACTACCGCGAAATCCTCGCCCGCAAAGACGTTGACGCCGTCCTCATCGCCACGCCCGACCACTGGCACAAGACGGCCGCCATCGACGCCATGAAGGCCGGCAAGGACGTCTACCTCGAAAAGCCGATGATTCATATCTACCCCGACGGCCCGGAGATCATCGAAGCCGCCCGCTCGAGCAACCGCATCATCCAGGTCGGCAGCCAACGCGTTAGCTCCGTCGTCTACGCCAAGGCCAAGGAGCTGCTTGCCTCCGGCGTCATCGGCAAGCTCAACATGGTCAGCGCCTGGTGGGACCGCAACTCCGCCATCGGCGCTTGGGACTACTCGATCCCCCTCGACGCCTCGACGGAAACCTGCGACTGGCCGCAGTTCCTCGGCTCCGCGCCCAAGATCCCCTGGAACGCCGAGCACTTCTTCCAGTGGCGTAAGTGGAAAGCCTACGGATCGGGTGTCGCCGGCGACCTCTTCGTGCACCTCTTCAGCGGCACGCACTTCATCACCGGAGCCCACGGCCCCACCCGCGCCATGGCCACCGGCGCGATCCGCTATTGGAAAGACGGCCGCGACGCCGATGATGTCCTGCTCGCGCTCTTCGACTATCCCGAAGGCTTCAACCTTAGCCTGCGCGTGAATTTTGTCGACGGCGGCGAGGAGAGTGAGGGCTTCATCTTCACCGGCTCCGAAGGCCAGATGGTCATCGCCGGCCAGTCCGTCACTGTGAACCGCGTCCCGCCCGAAAAGGAGCCCGGCTACACCGTCTCAACATTCACTGAAGCCATGCAGAAGGAGTACATCGCCCAGTACCGCGAGAAATATCCTGAGCAACATTTCTCCGGCCCGGTGCCCGAAGCCATCGAGAAATTCGCTCCGCCCGCCGGATACTCCGACAGTTACGATCACTTTCACAACTTCTTCAACTCAGTGCGGAGCCGCCAGCCCGTCGTCGAAGATGCAACCTTTGGATTCCGCGCCGCCGGCGCCGCCCTGCTCAGCAACCTCAGCGTCGAAAAGGGCAACATCGTCCACTGGAACCCTGAAACCATGAAAATAGAGAAGTCGTAACGTAAACATTTATATGTAACTGTCATCCTGACCGAAGCCTGTGGCAGCTTCATCGCGACACGCGCAGTCAGGAGGCCTTTAATTTCCTTACGATGTCATTCTGAGCGAAGCTCCCGAAGGGAGCGAAGTCGAAGGACCCGCTTTTCAAGTATTAAATCGGGTGCCCCACATCCATCCTCTCGGACGTGGGCGACACCCCAACTCACCGGAGCACCCAAAATGATCAAGCGCCTCCTGCCCCTGCTACTCCTCCTCGCTCCTCTCGCCTACGCCCAGGACCCCGCCCACGCCACCGAATTCCGCATGCAGCATCCCGGCAACGGACCCGGCGGAGAGCCACGCATAGCCTTTCTCTCTCATCGTCTCGGCAACGACCACGCCGAGGGCATCTCGCTGCTCGACATGAATGGCGACGGCTACCCCGATCTGCTCAGCGGAGCCTACTGGTACGAGAACCCCGGCCCCAATGGCGGCATATGGAAACAGCACCAGTTCCGCACCGTCGGCACCCACGGCGAATTCGTCTCTGACTGCGGCGAGTGGATCGTCGACGTTGACCACGACGGCCTGCCCGACCTCGTCACTACCGGCTGGATAGCCAATGGCGTCTGGGTGTATCACAACCCTGGACCGCAGGCGACAGCCGCGGGCACCATGTGGAAGGCGGAAAAGATCACTGACAGTTACGACACCGAGGGCGGAGCATTCTTCGATATCAATGGAGACGGCAAGCCCGACCTCGCCCTCGCCCACTACAACCGCTCCGGTATCATCTGGATCGACTTCAGCAAGGACAAGCCGCGCGTCCACCACCTCGGAGGCAAGGAGCAGGACGGCCACGGCATCGGCGTCGCCGACATCAACGGTGACGGCAAAGCCGACGTTCTCACCCCCCACGGATGGTTCGAGCAGATCGACGCCGACAACGATCAGTGGAAGTGGCACGGCGACTGGGATCTCGGTGACACCGGCTTTCCCATCATCGGCTACGACGTCAACCACGACGGCAAGATGGATCTCATCTACGGCCAGGGCCACGGCTACGGGCTCTATTGGCTCGAACAGGCTGGCACGCCTGACAAGCCGCTCTGGATCCGGCACACCATCGATGAATCCTTCTCGCAGTCGCACGCCTTGCTGCTCGCCGATCTCGACGATGACGGCAAGCCCGAGCTCATCACCGGCAAACGCTACCGCGGCCACTCCGGCAACGACCCCGGCTCCTACGACCCCGTCGTCGTCTACGCGTATGAGCTGCCGGGGCCGCCTCAGCTCACCGCCGCAAAATCCTCATCCTCTGAGACCACTCCCGGCGCCGTCCAAACCATGCGCATCGCTAACCCCGCCGCTGACCCGGTCTTCACCCGCTACGCGCTGTCCGTCAACGGAACAGCCAGCGCCGGAACCCAGTTCATCGCCGCCGACCTGGATAAAGACGGAGACATCGACATAGCCAGCGCCGGCAAGCTCGGCGTCCATGTCCTCGAGAACCTGAAGATCAACAACGTGCCCAAGGCCACGCGTGAAGAAATGCAGCCTCTCGAACGCAAGTGGCCCTTCCCAGGCGAGGGCCAGGAGGTACCGCAGGAAGATGGCCCTAAGCCATAGCGGCCTTTTCGCATCTTTGCAGGATGCAAGAATCAATCGTCGCGCCGCACTCCTGGGCTTGGTTCATGGGGTGCGGTCCAACCGGGTTCCCCCGCTCTTGCGCAGCTTGCAGGAGCCCCCGCAGATTGATCTGCAGAATTTTGGGCGTTTACGTGGTAAAAAGAAGAACGCCGGGTGAACTCAATGATTCGTCGGCTCAAACTACCTCGTCAGGCCAAACTTCTCTTTTGGCAACTGTTGGCGCGGACGCCCTTCGAGATACGTCGCTGCTTGCCAGCTGTTACCCTGAAGCCGCTTGATCTCGTATTGGCGGGATACGATGCCCGCGGAGAAAAGGTCACCATCGTCCAGGTCGGCGCGTGCGACGGCGTCAAACACGATCCCATCCATCAGTTTGTGGCCAGGGGTCGCTCGCGAGCCATTCTACTTGAACCAAATCCCTTCGCATTCGCTCGCCTGCAGCTGAACTATGCCGGCACTCCAAACGTGACACTGATCCAAACCGCGATTGGGGAACAGGATGGAGAGGCAAACCTTTACCGAACGAAGAGAACCGATGAGAAAAGTTCGGAACTGGACTGGGTGGTTGAGATCGCCTCGTTTTACCGGGAGCACCTCGAGCAGCACGGCCTGAAGGCCCACGAGATCGAACGAATCAGCGTGCCTTGCCGGTCGCTCTCCTCGTTGGCGGCTGAGCTCGGCCTGTCAAAAATCGATCTCCTCCAAATCGATGCCGAAGGCTTTGACGCGGCCGTCGTGCGCATGGCTTTGAAGTTGGCGGTGCGGCCCGACTGCATCAATTTTGAGCACGTTCATCTGAGCACCGCGGACCGCAAACCGCTGTTCGAGATGCTGAAAGCCAGCGGTTATCTCCTCAGTTACGACGACGAGAACCTGCTGGCGCTACGGGCTTCCCTGCAAGAAGCAACCACAAGACAGCAAACCGCGGTCGGCGCATAGCTCAAAGGGCAAGACAAACAAATCTTCCGACGTTCGTAAATTCTCAGGACACACCGGCCGAAACGCTGGTCGCGTTCATCCGGTAGATTCGGAAACGGCTATCGTAGGATTCGGAAACGGTAATCTCGACGTATTAGCTCACTCCGCACAAAAGCGAAAGGGCGACTTCTCTCGCGAGTCGTCGCCCTCTCTTCCGATTTTTCGAAGGTCTGGTTCGGCGTCCAGACCACAACCCGTTAATCCTGGCTTCCTGAGGGACCTGCGGGCTCGCACCCGTGTTTCCCTCATTCTTCCTGAATCACATCTGTTGCAAGAGCTTCCTCGCTTCTGTCCGTCGGCGCCCAGTCTCCCAGACGCTTTCGTGAGTCCCGTCGCCGGGCCTCGCGACATCAACGTATCTTCTCTCTCCCTCTGGAAGATTTCTCTTCCGTTGGTTTGAATACTAATCGCGATCCTCGATAAATCAAGTGGCTGTTACAAATTTTCTGCTGTGGAAATAGCGCGATTTTTGTGGGAAAAGTAGCCAGTCAATATCTTGTCATTCAATAGTTCTACCAGAACGTAACCGCGACAATTACATTTACTCGCCGAGCCCTCGAATACCGCGAATACCGCTTGGCAGGGAAGCAGCGTCATTCCGCATCACCCAATCCCGGCTCGCGTCTACACTCAACAATGTGAGGTGCCTCTGTGCGCATGGTTGAACGTGATGTGCTCCTGGGTGTTCTTGCTGTCTCTGCCGGATCAGCCGACGGCTGGAGCTTCTTCGGCCTTGGCCACGCTTTCGTCGCCAATATGACCGGCAACACCGTCTTCCTCGGCATGTCGCTTTTTCAGAAGCATGGCGACCCGCTCCATTCGCTCGCCGCGCTCGCCTGTTACGCCGCCGGAGTCATCGTCGGGACCCTCCTCACCCGAACCGTCCAGCCCGATGAAACCCGCCTCTGGCCTCACGCCATCTCACGAACCCTACTGATTGAAGCTCTCCTGCTCATCCTCGCCGAACTCGGATGGATCGCCGCCCACTCGCATCTCGCGCTCTCAATCCCCCTCCTTCTGCTGCTGGCGACTGTCGCATTCGCCATTGGGCTGCAGAGCGCCGCCATGCTGCAGCTGAAGATCCCCGGAATCGTCACCACCTACATCACAGGCACCTGGACCGCCCTGATGAGTGGCCTGGTACGAATAAAAAGTCAAGCCCCTAACGACGAGCGCAAATCCGAGCAGCGTCTCCTGATGCAGGCCGCGATTCTCGCCGTCTATTTCCTGTCCGCCGCGCTTACCGGCTGCCTGTTGCGCTACGTCCCCGTTGCCGTCGGAGCTCTCCCGGCACTATCTGTGCTGTTTGTGGCGGCCTACGGAGGTATGCGTCCTCTCAACCCGTCCTCTCAACCCCCTCCTCTAAAACCGTAAATAGCCGTTTCCCGCGCGCGAATGCTAACCGGCAGCCGTCCGCTCCCCGGCCGTGCATAATTCCGGTTGCGCAATTGTGCGAACCGGAGATACGATTCCCTGCCGCAACTACTTGCGGTCTGTTCGTAAGGTCCCCGGGAAATCGTCCAACGGCCGACCAGGACCTTGGCTTAAATCAACGCCCTGAATTGTCCCGTTTCCCCGACGGACTTCTTGGCCATGTCTAACTCTGTCCAGCCATCTCTTGAGGAGAAACCATCATGTTTACCAGGCACTCGACCTGTGCAGCGGCGCTGTCGCTTTTGGCCATCGCAGTCCTGACTAATTCGGTGGCTACCGGGCAACGAATTACAAACAATGTGGGCGAGGGAATTCATCGAGCCAGTGACTTAGGCCGCATGGACCCCACAAAGGAGATCAACATCACAGTCCAACTGAAGCTGCGGGATGAGGCTGCTTTCAATAAGGCAGTCGACGCACTCTACGACCCCTCATCTCCCACCTTTCACAAATGGCTGACCGATGAGGACCTGCGGCAATACGCTCCGTCGAAAGAACAATACGATGCAGTGCGCAAGGAGCTTGAAAATCACGGCCTCTCCATTACTTCCGTTGACGAAAACAGTTTCTCCATTCGTGCGCATGGCGCGACGGCGAATGTGGAGAGCGCATTTAACACGCAGATCCACCAGTTTCGGGCAAACGGGAGAGTTTTCAGATCCAACGTAGAGAATGCGCGGCTGTCAGGTGCTGCAGGGGATTACGTCTCTTCAGTCGCGGGTATTGAGAGCCACCAGGCGCACCCGCTCTTCAAACGAGCCCTCAATCCCCGGACCGGCCAGCCTATGGCGCCTATAGCGCTGCGCAAGGTACAGGACTCAAGTAGTGGACTAAGTTCGTTTATCACGGATACGATTCTCTCCAAAGCGACGACTTTTACCTTTACGACACCAGGTGCCGACCTTCCGGTTGGAGTGTATTTCGGAAACGTGTATGGAAAGGACATTCCCAATCTGATTCCTGACTACACGCCCGCCCAGCTCCAGATCTTGTATGGTCTGCCCGCTGCCTACAAAAAGGGATGGAACGGAGCCGGCCAGACCATCGTCCTGCTCGAAGCTTACGGTTATGCCAACATCGAAGACGATGCCAATGCATTCTTTCAGCTGACTGGTCTGCCCCCGTTGACCTCCTCTAACTTCAAGATCATCTATCCGCAGGGCCAGCCCGTCAGTCCGATTGCCGGCGAACTCTCAGGCTGGAATTTTGAAATTGCGCTCGATGTCCAGTGGGCCCACTCCATCGCGCCCGGAGCTAAGATCGTGGTCGTCGCAGCAGCAGGGCAGGAAACCACCGACTTCCTGGCCGCCATGACTTATATCGTCAACAATCATCTCGGGAATGTCGTGAGTGACAGCTGGGGAGAAGATTTGGACATACTCACCAGCCCACTCGTTGAACAGTCCTTTGACCGGGTGCTTACCCTCGCTGCCGCAAAGGGCATCTCGTTCCAGTTCTCAACCGGCGACAGCGGCGATAACGGCCTTGGCGAACCCATTGGCGCATCCTCGGTGCCATCCAATTCGCCGCATTGCACTGCTGTCGGCGGCACATCCCTCCTGAACAAGCTCCCCGGACCGGGCTATGAATGGCTTGGCTGGGGCACCAGCTTGGTCCTCCTCAACGATGGTGGCGTGCTGGATCCTCCGGTACCGCAACCGTTTTGGGGTGGCTCCGGAGGCGGAGAGAGCGTTTATTTTGCCAAACCCTCCTGGCAAAAGGCGCTTCCCGGAACCGGGCGGCAGGTTCCTGACGTTTCAGCCCTGGGTGACCCGTACACCGGCGTACCTATCGTTGTGACGACTCAGGGACAGCAATTCCTCTATGTTCAAGTCGGCGGCACCAGCCTCTCCAGTCCCATTTTTACGGCCTTCTGGGCGATCGCCAACCAAAAGGCCGGTCACTCCCTGGGCCAGGCGGCTCCGACAATCGCCGGCCTCACAACTGGTCTGACTGACGTGTTGCCGCTCACCAGCCCAACCAATGTGGCAGGTACCGTCTTCGATTCCGGAGGCGCGACGTATTACTCCGCCACCGGTCTCTTCGCAGACCTGTACAACGGTACGACCTTCACCAGTGCTTTGGGACAGCTCGGCCCAGGCGCGTACCTGGCGATCAGCTTCGGTCTGGATAGCTCCCTTACCGTCACGCATGGCTGGGACAATGTGACCGGGTACGGCACTCCGAACGGTGTTGCTTTTCTTAATGCGGTCGCTCCATAGCAACAATGGAGCCTTGAGTAAGCAACATTGGAGCCTTGAGTAAGCAACAATGGAGCCTTGAGTACCTCCTGCCCTTCGCGCAACCACGAAAGGCGGGAGGCACACTTCTGTTGCTTCCGGCCCGATCACATCTCCGCGATAACCTTGATGCATGTCCCGGCACGCTCTTCGCCCGCGCCTCCTGACCGCCCTTTTCCTGTCCCTCACCGTAGCCGCCTCGGCCCAGACCAAATCTGCGCCCACTCCACCTGCAGCCGCTCCGCCCGCGCCCACTCACGCCGACATCCTCCGCGGCGCATACGGCCCCTACCGCGCCAACAATGACCTGCTCTACTACCACCTCGACATCCGAGTGGACCCGGACAGGCAGACTATCACCGGCAAAAACACCATCCGCTTTCGGATGCTCCAGGACGGCGGCCGCATCCAGATCGACCTCAGCGACGCTCTGCACATCGACAAGATCCTTCTCGGCACGACCGAGCTGAAATACGAGCGCGACTCCGGAGCCGTCTTCATCGACTTGCCGCGCACCCTCCGCGCCGGTCAGACCTACTCCATCGACTTCTACTACTCCGGACATCCCCTCACCATCGGACGCTTCGGCGGCATGGTCTTCACCAAAGACCCCGCCGGCCACGCCTGGATCTACACCTCCTGCGAAGACGACGGAGCCAGCATCTGGTGGCCCAACAAAGACCAGTGGCGTGACGAAGTCGAATCCATGGACATCAGCGTTGCCGTCCCCAACGGCCTCACCGACGTCTCCAACGGCAAATTCAAAGGCTCAACCGATCTCGGCGACGGGTACACCCGCTGGGACTGGCACGTCAGCTACCCCATCAACGCCTACGACGTGTCGCTCAACATCGGCGACTACGTGCACTTCTCAGATCACTACGGCACGCTGCCCCTTGACTACTACGTCCTCTCTGCCGACCTCGACAAGGCGAAGGCTCAATTCACGCAGGTCAAAGGCATGCTCGAAGCCTTCACGCACTACTTCGGCCCGTATCCCTTCGAACGTGACGGATACAAGCTCATCGAAGTCCCTTACTCCGGCATGGAGCACCAGAGCGCCGTCACCTACGGCAACCACTTCAAGAACGGATACCTCGAGCACGACTGGACCGGGGTCGGGATCAGCCTCAAATTCGACTTCATTATCGTCCACGAGAGCGCGCACGAGTGGTTCGGCAACAGCATCACCGCCCAGGACCGCTCCGATATGTGGATTCACGAAGGCTGGGGCACTTATCTCGAATCACTCTACGTCGAGTACTGGTACGGTAAAGACGCAGCCATTCGCTACCTCAGCGGTTACAAATCAAAAATCGAGAACAAGCATCCCATCATCACCGAGCGCGGCATCAACGCCACCCCTCCCGAAGACCAGTACTTCAAGGGCGCGCTCATGCTTAACACCCTGCACAGCGTCATCGACAACGACCCGCGCTGGTTCCAGCTCATCCACGACTTCTACCAGCACTTCAAATATCAGAACATCTTGACCGAAGACGTCGTCACCTGGTTCAACCAGCAGACCAGTCTCAACCTCACGCCCATCTTCAACCAGTACCTGCGCCACACCGCCATCCCGCTCCTCGAGCTCAAGTTCGATCCCGCCGCCCCGAACAACGGATACAGTTCCGTCAACTATCGCTGGAAAGCCGACGAGGCCGACTTCGCGATGCCCGTGCGCGTTGGCGACCCGGCCCACTGGCAGACCATCTACCCCACCACCCAGTGGCAAACGATGAAGACGCCTCTCACGCCAACTACCTTCGCCGTCGACACAGACCGCTTCTACATCAACGTGAGCAAGAAGTAGTCAAAAACGCGTACAAAGCGAAAGGGCGACTCCCCTCTCGAGGTATCGCCCTTTCTTCCGGTTTTTCGAAGGTCTGGTTCGGCTTCCAGACCACAACCTCGCGACCGCAGCGCCCTTCGGGACCTGCGGGCTTGCGCCCGTGTTTCCCTCATTCTTCCGTGATCACACCCGTTGCGCGAGCTTCCTCGGATCTATCCTCGGAGCATCCGGTTGCCCGGCCGCTTCCGGCGAGTCCCGTCGCCGGGACTCTCGACATCACCTTATCTACTCTCTCCTTCTGGAAGATCTCTCTTCCGTTGGTTTGAATACTAACCGCGATCCCGAATAAATCAAGTGGCTGTTACAAATTTTCCAGTGTGGAAATAGCCCCGGTTATTGTGGAAATAAAGATAGTTAGCCGCGCACTCTTACTTCACATCTACAGTCCGGTCGCCCTCATACTCCATGATGTGGAAGTAGGCCTCCCATCCGGCCCACAGCATCGGAGCCGGGAGCTTCGCCATTGGGTCCTGCAGGTGATCGGCGTAATTTTGAACCAGCTCCCGCGTACGATACACACCCGTCAGCCAATCCCCTCGATACCAGTTCTTCCACTGCCCATACTCGGCCTTCGCCATGGACCCCTGTAGCGCATCGAGAGCCCGCAACGCATCCGCCGCATCCGACCGTGCCTGCTCCGTTCGTCCCGCGTCGACGTCTGCCACCGCCTTAGCCACCAGCATCAGTGCCCGGTTGCTCTCGCGGTTGATCGTGATCATCGTCAGCACGCCCGCCTGGTAGTAGTCGCGCCGCGTCGGATCGACGACCCCCTCTGCCGCCACCGCGTGCTCCCACACCGCATCCCATCGCGGCTGCGCAGCCTCGCATTCCTGAATATCCCAATCCAGCACCGCCTTCCGCATCTCCGCATCGGCCGCCGGTATCACCCTCGGCGGCGTCCATTTAGGCGACTGGCTTGGCATCGCCGCAACCTGGTGCTCGCTCAGCGTGTCCAGAATGATCCGTCGGATCTCCGAGTGATAATGCTGGTCGCCATACTCCCGTGTCACCTCGATCTGCGTCGGCGTCACACCCACTGAGTTGCGGTTAGGCCGCAGCGCGGACGCGGCAAAGTACTCCCGGTACAGCGCTGTCAGCACATCCGCCGATTTCCCGCCGAACTCCTCCGTTGCCCACCGCTTGTAAAAATCGGCGTCGCCGCCCGCCGGAACTCCGCCCCACGCGACTTCCATCAAAGCGCGCGTCGTCATCGCCACCGGACGAATGTCGCTCGTATTCACCAACAGGTACGACGTCGCACCCGCCTTGATATACCGCCCCAGTTCCGACTGAATCCGCACCACCGGCACCATCTCCGACAGCTGATTCGCCTCGCCATTCATCATCGCCACATGAAAGTAAGCGCCCTGCCCTGCCGCAACCGTCCCGCCGTCCTGCATATCGCCATAACCGGTGTCCGCCCACACCAGCGTCACCTCGGGAGGAATCTTCAGATAGCCCTTGTCCATCAGCTGGGCTCCCTCCTGCCACAGGTCGGTCACAAACTGCGCTTTGGGATACTTCGCCCGCACAATCTTCATCTGGTCCACGATCGCCGCGCTCACCCGCTCGCCCAGCAACGGATCGTTATCCCGCACACTCGGATCGAGCGTCGCATAGCTCGAGTCCGACAACCCCCGCAGCCCCACACTCCACAGAATGTCTTCGTCCGGCTTATACGCCGCCACCGCATTCGTCCACGCCCGCTCCAGAATCTCCGGATGCGTCGAATAGTTGTACGGAAAATCCTTCGGCCACCGCGCCACATTCACGCCCAGTGGAATCGCATGATGCTGATTCACGATCAACCCGCGCTCCGTCGCCAGGTGAACCTGCGCATCATCGGGAAAAATCCACGTCCCCGGCACCACCATATTTCCCTTCAGCCGCAGAATCGTCTCATACACCTTGTCCCACGTCTTCGGGGAGATCCCCGTCTGCTCACCCTTCTCCGCCGGCACCCATCCCGTCAGCAAGTCCTCGTCATTCGGAAAGAACCCGCGATAGCGAAACACCGGCTTCGGATACACCCGAGCAAAATCCACCGGCAGCGCAATCGATTCCCGCTTCTCCGGCTCCTTATCTGTCCACAGATACATCGGATCAATCCCGAGATACGCCTGCGAAAACTCATAGATCGCAAAGATCGTCCCGCGCATATCCGCGCCCGTCAGACACACTGCCTGCCTCTTGCCCTTGCCCGGCACGTTAACGATCGAGAACGCAAACGCCTCCGTATCGGTCGCCATCGAGCACTTCAGGCCAAACGGCAGCTCCGGCCCCTGTCCAATCACAATCGAAACCGGACCAGCCTCCGCAAGCCTTGTCACCACTCGCGGCGTCGTACCGAAGACCTCATCGAGATCGCTGAGCAGATCCTTCGTCGCCCGCTCGACCGGCCCCGACATCTGCGCACCCTCCACCACCGTCACCGAGCCATCGATCTTAATCTCCGCCCGCGCCACAGAAGGGAAGGCGACCGCCGCGGCCACGGCCGCACACAATGCGGCGATCAGAGTGGGCCGCAATGAGTTTGTAGTGATTGGAAACATAGTTCACCCTCCGCGCCGATCACGCCCTTCGCATACCAGCAACATCGCCCGAGCGCGCCGATAGAGCCGCTGCACAGAAGGCAAATCGAACGCAACGGCATTAGAAAGGGAATTAGTTCGTGTTGTCAACAAACGCTACAGACAGACAAGAGTTCTACAGAATTTTTAGATCATTTGGAGGGCTGCGAAATAGCCTGCAGATCGCTCCTCAGCCGATTCGCATCGCCGTCCTCAATCAATCCTTCAACTTCCGCGTGGGTCCGCTCCCAGACAGGCACAGCCTCCGCCAGCAGTGCCTTCCCCTCCGGCGTCAGCTTCAACCGCCGGCTCCGCTTATCAACGGAATTAGGAATGGCTTCGACCAGCCCACGACGCTCCAGCGGCTTCAGTGCTGCGGTCAGCGTCGTGCGGTCCATCGCCAGCAGCGCCGCCACCGGTGCCATCCCCGGAGGCTCGGGCCGATTCAGCGACATCAGCAGCGAGAATTGGCCGTTCGTCAGCCCCAGCGGCCGCAACACCTCGTCAAAACGACGTGCCAACGCCCGCGCCGCCCGCTGCACATGCAGACAGAGGCAGCAGTCTCGAACCCGCAGCGTAGTCTCAAACGGAACCACCGGGTCTTTTGACATAATTCTTGACATCAGCGCCAGTGCGTTGATATCAACGTAATCTATACAAGTGACCCTGTAAAGACGTGCTTGACAAAAATAGTCCGTAAGCACACACTAACGTTAGTTATGGCTTACCTAAGAGACGCGCTTCCGGCAGCACGAAAAGCCCGGGAACAGCGCGCAGGCAGGTAATCGCTGGAAAACCCGAATCTGCCCGAAAATTTATTTGGACGATTTGTCGAATTCCGGTCCGGCCGTTCGACTATATCGTGAAGGCAGGGAAACCAGCCCCCCCAAGACCGTTTCAGGATAAGGAAGGACCCGTATGTCGTTCATTCGCGATTTGAAAATTGCCGCGCGTTCCTTGTCGCGCGTCCCCGCTCTGTGGATCACTGTCGCCCTTACCCTGGCCCTTGGCATCGGCGCCAACGCCGCCATCTTCAGCGTGGTCCGCGCCGTCCTCCTGCGTCCGCTCGCCAATCGCGATGAAGACCATCTGCTTTACCTGCGCCAGAGCGCACCCGGCCTCGGCGTTGCCAACGCGACCTTCTCCATCCCTGAAATTCAGGACCTCGGCAAGGGCCTTAAGACCATCAAGGAGCTCGGTACCTTCTCAGCCATCGACTTCACCATCGTCGGCCTGGGCACGCCGCGCGAAATTCCCGCTGGAGTCGTCGACGGCAACTACTTCGACGTGATGGGACTTCGCCCCGTACTCGGCCGCCTCCTCACTCCCGCCGACGACGGCCCAAATGCCGCCGGCGCTGTCGTGCTCACCTATAAGTTCTGGACAACATCGTTGCACTCCGACCCCACGGTGATCGGCAAGACCGTCCGGCTCGAAAGCTTCCAAGGACCCCGCAACGCCGTCATTGTCGGCGTGCTTGAGCCGTCTGTACCCTACCCGGTGGCGACCGAGATCATCGCGAATGTCGTCACCAGCCCACATCATCTGTCCGCGACCATGGTCACTGGCCGCGAACACCGTATGACCGAAGTCTTTGGCCGCCTCGCTCCTGGAGCCACTCTCGAGGCCGCGCGCGCTGAGCTCCGCACCGCCTATTCCGCGATGACCGGGTCCCACGCCGAGGTCTACAAGTCCGCCGACCACTACCAGATCGGCGTGACGCGCATGCACGATCAGATCAACTCCCGCGCCAACACCATCCTGTGGGTACTCTTCGCCGCCTCGGGCCTGCTCTTCGTGATCGCATGCTCCAACGTCGCCAATCTCGTGCTGGCGCGAACCGTGCGGCGCGAGCCCGAGCTGGCCGTGCGCTCGGCCCTGGGAGCCAACGCCGCCGCCCTGCGCCGTTCCCTCCTCGCGGAAAGCATCATTCTCTGCGGCAGCGGAACCCTCGCCGCTCTGATCCTCGCCTGGCCGATGGTGGCCATCCTCGGCCGCTACGCAGCGCGCTTCTCGGTACGCGCCGACGGCATCACGCTCGACTTCACCCTGGTATGGTTTGGCATCTTGCTGGCATTGGTCGCCGCCGTTTTCCTGGCGTATATCCCGCGGCTGCCCTCGGCGGATGGGTCGCGAAGCCTCGCGCTCACCGGCGAAGTGCGCGTCACGGGCAGAAGCGGCCGTCGCCTTCGCGTCTTCGCCGTCATGCAGATCACCGCCTCATTCCTGCTCCTCGCCGGAGCCGGCGTGCTCATGCGCACCCTCTACGTGCTCGAGCACACCCGTCCGCAAATCGACACCTCTCACGTTCTCGCCGTGAATCTCCCCCCTATCTCCTATGGACGATCGCCCGAGCAGGTGCGTGACTTCTATCGCAATGCACAGCGCCAGGTCGCAACCCTCCCCGGAGTGGAACACGTGGCCACAGGATTCAGTGTTCCCTGGCGCGACGATCAGGGACTCAGCATCAGCTTCGCCTTCGCCGCCCAGGGAGCCACGCGCAAGAACGGTCAGGACGATCTCCGCGCTAAGTTCCGCTCTGTATCGCCCGACTTCTTCGCTACCATGGGGCTTCCCATCGTCGAAGGCCGCGACTTCCGCGACACCGACAAGGACGGCTCTGAGCGCGTCGTCATCATCAGCCAGAGCCTCGCCAACTCGCTCTTCCCCGGCCAGCCCGCTCTCAACCGCGAGCTGCGCTGGACCGACGGCGTCATGAAGTTCATCGGCATCAGCTATGAGCCGCGCCGCATCGTCGGCGTGGTGCCCGATATCGACGACGAAAACATCATCCCGTCGCCCGCCATGACCATCTACCAGCCCTCCGACCAGGAAGGATGGTCGGGCCGCCTCTTCGTGCGCGCCAAGGGAGATCCCTACGCCCTCGTCCCCGTCATCACCCGCACCATCCATGAGATGGCCTCCGATCAGCCCGTCGAGCATGCCAGCACCCTTCAGGACATCCGCACCGAGGTCCTGGCACCCGACCGCCTCAATGCCATCGTCTTCGGCGGATTCGCAGCCGTGGCCCTCCTGATTTCCGTCGTCGGCGTGGCCGGCGTTCTCGCCTTCTCCGTGAGCGGCCGCACCCGCGAGTTCGGAATCCGAATGGCCCTCGGCGCACAGCCGCGCCACATCCTCACCGACGTCCTCCGAGACGGCCTCGTCATCGCCTGCATTGGAGTCGGCACCGGGGTGGTCATCGGATTCGCTCTTTCCCGCATCATCGGCCGGTACGTTGGAGAGCTGCCCATGCCCGGCCTGCCCTCGTTCATCGCTTCCGCCTTCGTAATCCTGGCGGCCGCGGTAATCGCATCGGCTGTACCCGCGGCGCGCGCAGCCCGGGTGAATGCCGTAGAAGCCCTGCGTTCGGAGTAATAGCGTCCGGCGAACTCGGCGAGCGGGACACGCCGGCATTACATACGTTGCGCAATCGGGCCGCAGAATTTCTCGAATTCCTGTGGCCGCTGATGACCGCAGGATTGATTCTTTGTCACAATTCCATCCGGTTGAAACGCAGAGCCGAACGTTCATCGCCATTTCACGAATCTCCTCTATCGCTGTTACTGGGTCGGGTTCTCGTGTCCCGAATTTCCAGTCCTTGGAAATCCCCGTCAGGCCCGGCAAGAACAACAAGAGGAGAAATCTGCTATGCCACTTCGCAGAGTTGCAGTTCTGCTTGTGTTTGCCAGTGCACTTAGCCTTTCGCTCGCGGCCTCAGCGCAACAAACCCTCGGCCGCATCAACGGCACTGTCACTGACAGCAGCGGAGCCGTTCTAGGAAACACAACCGTCACTATCATCAATAACCAAACAGACGCGAAACGCCAGCTTTCCACACAAGGCAATGGCTCCTACGCTGTGCAGGATCTGCCCATCGGCACCTACACGCTTTCCTTTTCTCATGATGGTTTTGATACATCGAATTTCCCCTCGATCCCGGTACAGGCAGACCGTTCGGCAACGCTGAATGTTCAGCTCAAGCCTGGCCAGGTCAGCACCTCCATCGAGGTTGCTGCATCACCGCTGCTCAATTCAACAGACACCACCAACGGCTACGTATTAGACAGCACGCAAATCGCTTCCAAGCCTCTTGGAACCGGCAGCTTCACCCAGTTGGCCACGCTCAGCCCCGGCGTCAATGCCGATTTCCTCTCTGACACGGGAACCAACACGGGGCTCGGCAATCAGAACATCTGGGCCAATGGCCAGCGGCTGTCAAGCAACACCTTCACCTTCAACAGCGTGATGGCCAACAATCTCTTCAACGGAGCTTCATCCAGCCAGGTCAGCGCCAATCGCGCGGTACTCAACACCGGCGAGTCCTTCCAGAACGGCGGCACCATCCAGACCAATACATCGATCTACGACGCGATTGGCGAGGCGCTGCCTACCCCTCCGCAGGAAACCATCGCCGAGATGCGCGTCAACACTTCAATGTTCGACGTATCCCAGGGCGACACCGCCGGCGCTCACATTGACGTGACCACAAAATCCGGCACCAACAGCCTCCATGGTGGAGCATGGGGCACTCTGGGAAACAAGGTCCTGAACGCCGACCCGTTCTTCTTCAAGCAGAACAGCATTCCAACTCCCGACCTTCACCGCTACGACGCCGGAGCGGGCGTTGGTGGTCCCATCATCCGCGACAAGCTCTTCTTCTACGCGGCATACCAGTACACTCGTGCGACCGATCAGCTCAACTCACTGAGCCAACTCCACGTCCCCAGCACGCTGACCAATGACCGCAGCCAATCCGGCCTTGCCCCCGTGCTCGTGCAGGCTGGACTTCCCGCCACAACCCCCGTCGATTCCGTGGCTCTCAAGTATCTTCAGGCCAAGGCGCCCAACGGCTCGTTCCTTATTCCCTCACCAACAACCAGCGATCCGAATGCGGCCTTTAACGTGACCTTCCTCGGCCCTTCGTCGATATTCCTTGCCGACCGCGCGCTCATCAACATCGATTACAACCTCGCCAAAAGCGACACCCTGTCCGGCAAGTACTACTACCAGCACGATCCAACCACCAGCCCGTTTTCCAGCACCCCCTTGCTCGGCTTTCCGCAGACGTTTAACTCCGGCAGTCAGGTCTTCTCGCTGGAAAACACCAAGATTTTCAATCCCAGGCTTTCCTGGGACCAGAAATTCGGTTTTCTCCGCATGAAAGTCGGCTCGTTTACCGCTCAGCCCTTCGGACCGGATGCGGTCGGCATCAACGTCTTCGGCAGCCCCTATCTGCCCGCAGTGAGCGTCAGAAGCTTCGACACTAACGGCAACGAACTCGCTATCGGACCAAGCTCCAACTTCGCCAATACTGGCTTCGCGCAAAACACCTTCGAAGGAACCACCAACCTCAACTGGGTCCTCGGTCGCCATACCCTCACCTTCGGCGCCAACTACGACTTCACCCAGCTCAACATCCTCAACCGTGCTAGCCAGGTTGCCTCCATCGGTTTCAACTCACTCGGAAACTTTCTTCAGGGCGGGCCGCTGCGCTCTTCAAGCAGCGCATATTTCGTTGGTCCCACAAACCGCTACTATCGTGCCCCGCAGGTGGGCGCCTATGCGCAGGACAAATGGCTGCTCACTCCAAAGCTCACCGTCACCGCTGGCATACGCTATGACTATGATGGCGGCCTCTACGAAAAATACGGCCATCTGGTGAACTTCGATTCGAGTAAGTATCAATACGATCTGTCTACTGACACCATCGTCAGCAGCGGTTTGGTCGTTGCCGGCAACAACAAACAATACGCCACGCCCGGAGCAAGCAACTCGACGCTCCGGCAGCGTCAGTGGGGAATTGCTCCCCGCGTTGGTCTCGCCTACAGCCCGACGCCCACCGTCGTGTGGCGCGCGGGTTTCGGCATGTATTACGATCGCGGCGAGTACTTCACAAACTTCTCGCCCAGCGCCGGATTCGGATTCAACGGGCCATTTGGTGTCACCCTGCAACCCCCGTTTGTTCAACAGATCACCTCAACTGCCTCCGGCACCTTCGAAAATCCTTTCGGCACCACGCCCCCACCCGTCGACACGAATCCCGCTGACTTCATAAATAACCTTCCGAATCAGACAGCGCTCATCAACGGAACTGAGCCCTACCTCTTCGGCGCCTACGGGATCAACAACAAGCTTCCCTACACCGAAAACTGGAGCCTCGATTGGCAGTGGCAGATGCGTCCTGATATCGCGCTCACCATCGGATACACGGGCAACCACGGCGTGCGCCAGACGATTCCCCTTCCCTTCAACCAGCCGCTGGTGGCCACGCCCCAGCATCCCGTCAACGGCCAGTTTTACAGCTATGGCTACAACGCCGTGGACGCCAACGGCAACAATCTCGCGACCGAGCCTTACAACACATCCACCGGCGGCAACACCGATCTGCGTGCGCCCTACATCGGTTACAGTCCCAACTCTGTTGCCTGGACAACCGCAGGCATCTCGCATTACAACGGACTGCTTGCCTCCGCGCAAAAGTCCTTCCGCGACGGCCTGGATTTCATGGTTTCCTACACTTGGTCGCATTCGCTCGATGAAAGCAGCGGCTACGGTCTCTTCTACAACGGCAACAACCCTCGCGACCTGCGCTCCGGGTACGGATCATCCGACTACGATCGGACCAACGTCGTCAGCATCAGCTACGACTACCAGTTGCCGAAATTCGGCATCTCCAATGTCGTCGCTAGCAAGCTCGCCAATGGATGGGGTATGTCCAGCATCATCGTCTTCGAGAGTGGGCAGCCATACAATGTCTACGACTTCAGCGGAACCGTCGGCAGCATTTACTTCGCGTCGAACGACTTCCTGACCAACCCCATCCTGCCACTCGGCCCCGGCATCAAGCCGCGCCAGGCGCTCACCGGCCACAGCGGCGCATTCGCCAACTTCGACGGTGTAACAGTCAACCCCCAGAACGTTGCGTTTAAGCCGACTGCTTTCACCTATCCGACGCTCCAGCCCGGAGAATCCGGCGTGCCGCCCTGCGGACCGTCAACCGGTGGAGCAACGGTGTGCGATACCTACGAATCCACCTTCGCCGTCGGCGGCCGCAACATCTTTCGCGGCGATTTTCAGAAGCGCGCCGACGTTTCCATCTTCAAGCAAACGCAGATTCGCGAAGCCGTCGCCCTGCGTCTCAGCATCGACTTCTTCAACATCAGCAACACGCCAAGCTTTGACACGCCGGGTAACAACTTCACCGGTTCCGACTTCAACAACCCTCCGGGCATTACCCCGCTCGGTCCCAATGCGCCCGCAGACGCCTTCAGCAGTCAAGGTGTAGGCGTCATCACCAACCCCCTCGGAAGCCCTCGCCAGATACAGTTCACCGGCAAACTCAGCTTCTAGCAGGTCTGTCTCGGACACAGCGAAGGGGCGGCTGGATACATCGCCGCCCCTCTTGCTTCAGTGCCTCTGCTACTCAGGACCGCCCGTCGAGAACACCTGCTCTACCGACCGGTCGTGTACCTTATAGATCGCGAATTGCTGGTCCGTCTTTCCCGCCAGCGCAAAGATCAGCTCCGCCCGGTTGTCGGCGTCGGTGTCCACCGCATCCACCAGCTGCATCCGCGGAACCACATCCAGCTCCGGCTCGCTCGTCACCTGCTTGAACAGAATCTGCGGAACCCCGTTGAAATCCGGCTGCGCGATGATCGTCACATACTTCGTCTGATCGCCTGCGCCCGTCTTCGCCGAGAAGACCAGCGTCGCCCCGCCGCCAAACGACAGCTCGTACGCCTTGAACTGCTCGTCCTCGAGATCCGGCAGCACCGGCTTCGGCGCAGCCTTTTTATGCGCCGCAGCCGTAGAGTGGCTGGCAGTCGTAGACTGGCTATTTGTAACCGTAGTAGTGCTCTTATGCACCGGAGCCTTCGGCGCCGCCACCGTCTGCCCCGAGACCGTCGCCTTCACCGTATTTCCCGCCAGCAGATTCTTCGCCACATCCTCGAGCGCCGCCTGCATCTTCTTCGCATCCTCGGGATCCGTCCACGAATACACGTACGAATGCGGCTCCCGCGTCTTTGCATCGGACACCGCCGCCATCAGCTTCAGGTTGTTCGGACTTCCCGCCAGCTTCGCAATCTCCACCTTCGTCGGCACATCGAGCGACTCATATTCCGCCGGCTTCCCCCGCCCCAGGTGCGGCCGGTCGGGATCGATATTCGTCGTCGCCGAAACCGGCGCGCCATTATCGTTGGAATTCGCCGCCGTCGAATCGGAGTGCTTGTGCAGCGTCGGCCGGTCCGAATCCACATCCGGACTCGATGAAGCCGTGCTCGACGATGATCCCGTACTCGACCCAGAACCAGATCCGGACCCAGATCCCGACCCGCTCTGCTCACCCGTCGTCGAGTCCGTACGCCGGTGCAGCGTCGGCCGGTCCGGATCCCCTGCCGAAGCGCTGCTCCCTGTGCTCGACCCGGAACCCGAACCGCTGCCACTTCCCGAACTCGAAGCAGTCCCACTGCCGGAGCCTGAGGCCGTACCAGACCCACTCCCCGCGTCCGCCGGAGGCCGATGCGCAAAGTGCGGCTTGCTGTCATCCGCGCCCACATCATGCACAAACTGGGGCAGCGTCTTTGACGTCTTCAGTCTCGCCACCTTCGGCTGCATCGGCTGTTGATACGTCCCCGTCGCTACCCACGATCCCGACACATTCGCCGCCGCCCTAACATCGAACAGCCCCTTCGACGTCCCCGCGTCCAGCAGCTCATACAGCGTCCCCGATTCCACCGTGATCGGGACAGGCTGCGCAAGGTACAGCCCGCCCGGCTGGTACCGCTCGCCATCCCACACCGCCACAGGAACCAGCCTCGCCGCCGTCGGCCTGGTCAGATCGCCCGTGTACTCAAGCACCGCCGTAGCCCGCAAAACCGGCGCCGCGCCCGCGCCCTTATTGGGGTCCACGCGGCCCGGATACTGCGCATGCGCCGCGGCAAAAAATCCCCCCGCCAGCATCCATCCGGCAAAAACCGCGCCAGCCCGCAGCCTCAATCCGTGCTCTCTCCACCGTGACATACTTCGCGCTGTAAGCAACAATCTAATAGGACACTCTTATAGGACGCGGCGCAAGGCCGCGTGCGATCCTCTCCACCAAAGGAACCTTTATGGAATTGCACGAGAAAGTCGCCGACTTCACGCTTCAGGACGACCAGGAAAACACCGTCCACCTCTCCGACTTCGCCGGAAAGCCCGTCGTCCTCTTCTTCTACCCCAAGGCCGATACGCCCGGCTGCACCATCGAAGCCTGCGGCTTCCGCGACACCTTCAAAAAGCTTCAGAACGCCGGCGCCATCGTCCTCGGCATCTCACGCGACACGCCCAAAGCGCAAAGCAAATTCAAGGCTAAGTACGACCTGCCATACCCACTCCTTGCTGATGTAGACGAAAAAGTCTGCAAACAGTTTGGCGTGCTCAAGGAAAAGAACATGTACGGCAAGAAGGTCATCGGAATCGAGCGCACCACCTTCCTCATCGGCCCCGACCAGACCCTCGTCAAGATCTTCCCCAAGGTCAAGCCCGAAGGCCACGCCGAAGAAGTCCTCGCCGCCATCAAGGAGTGGGCGAAGGGCTGATCTTCACAACCCCAAAGATGTCATCCTGAGCGAAGTGCGCCGCGGCGCACGAAGTCGAAGGATCTGCTTTTTCTGTTCCCAGCACGACTCTGAGTGCCCCATCCTTCGCGCTCCGGGGAACCCGCCGGCCGCGCTGTTCGTTCGCTGGGGTGAAAAGCGAAGGGTGGAAGGCAACACTCTCATTACGATGTCATCCTGAGCGAAGCGACCGTAGGGAGCGCAGTCGAAGGACCTGCTGTTCATAGACTAGCCGCTTCAGCCCGGCCGTCTCACCACTGACCGCTGTTCGTTCAGGACGCAGGCGGCAGTGTGGTATCGCTGGCTACAAATACCTTGAGCGGCGTTCCCTCTTTGATATCGATCTCTTTGCCATGCTTGATCAGCCCGATAGGTCCAAACAACACGGTCAGCGCGACTGTGGTTCCCGTCTTGTCATCTCCCGTTTTATCCTTCGTTCCGCGAAGCATAACCCGGGTATCGCCCACTTTCAGGTAGTCCAGGCGGATGTTCAGCTCTCCGCCCTTTCCCATCATCCCCGCTCTTTTGGCGTGGCTGACCTCGCCCACAGCTTTGTCCCCGGCTTTTGCAACGACGACATTATTTACGGTCAGATCTTCCGACAGCACCAGTGCAACCGGGTCTCCTTCCGCTGCGCGATGGGAACTGAGGTACTGCGAAAACTTGAGCTGCACATCTGAGCCTTCTCTGAGCACCAATTTAGGTTTGTCTTCGGCGGGCGAAGGAGCGGATGCCGAGCGTGGCCGCCTGGGCTTGAGTTGGCTGGGCGAGTACTACACCGGGATAAATCATCCCGAGGATTGCGAGAGCCACTATTTGTGCACGGTACGTCGTTCCTCCTGTGCCCCTAGGTGGAATGGATGTCACTAGCTAACCACGATGAGATCCTCTCGGAAAGACACATTAGGCACGTTACTAAAAGCCGTTATCGTGATCGGCGAAGTCCCTCTCCTTTTCAACGTGCGGCACGACTCTGGGCACCCCGTCCCGAGCGCAGCAAAGGGTGGGAAGGCAACAGTCCGCCCTGTCTCTGTTCTAATAGCCGCAAAACATGATCTCCGGCTTGCGTATCCTTGTCACCCTCGCCACCCTCGGCGCCGGGACGCTGTTCGCTCAGCCCTGCCCGTCTTCCGACGGAAAGGACATCGACGCGCCTCAAGCGTCCGTCCTGCATGGGACCATCAAATTTCACCCCGGACCACGTCCTTGGCTTGGTCTGGTTCTGCCCAAGCCAGCCTGCGGTGCTTCTGAAATCGAGTTGGCATTCAAGGACGGAGAGTTTCGCGTCAGACAAATGAATCACTGCTCGGTCACGGTGAAGGGCGTGATCAGCGCCAGCCCGACGATCTACTACTCCACTGATCTGAATATCTTCGATCCTGTCATCACGCCTGATCCGAGATGCAAGCTCCTCCCACCTGATCCCGACTACACAAAAATGACGATCCCTGATTCGATCAAGTCCTACAAAGCGATAGTATTTACTGACATTCGTGGGAACAAGCCATTGCGAGGTGAAGTCTCTTCGTCGGGTCATCAATTGGAACCGTGGGAACCTTACGTTCAGTACTTTCTTAACGGAGAAGAGGATCTCGGATTGAACTGCCGGGATGGATTTAAGTTGATTTCATTCACAAGTGCGACGGGGAACGCGGAGCTGCTCGAGCAGACCGCGTGGCTCTATGCCAAAAACGGAGCGCCTGCCTCGCTCACCATCGTGTGCCGCAGAGAAAAATAAGATTCGCCTAAACCGACCGTATCAATCAACGAAAGACGCGCCCTTCCCGTCTCCCACTGCATCTCTTTGTTGAACGATGCGCAAGCTCCTGCGTCGCAGCTTCTACCTCGAACAACCCGACGTCGTCGCTCGCAAACTGCTCGGCAAACTCGTCATCCGCCGCATCGACGGACATCGCGTCACCGGACGCATCGTCGAGCTCGAAGCCTATCTTGGCCTCGACGATCCCGCCTCGCACTCTTACATCGGCGAGACTGCCCGCAACGCCGTTCTCTTCGGACCGCCCGGCTTCGCCTACGTTTATTTCATCTACGGCATGTATTACTGCCTCAATGTCTCCTGCCAGCCCAAAGGCCACGCCGGAGGCATCCTCATCCGCGCCCTTGAGCCCGTCGAAGGCCTCGACATCATGGCCCGCCTGCGCAAACTGCCCCCCACAGCGTCGCCGCGCCTCCTCACCTCCGGCCCCGGACGCCTCTGCCAGGCCCTCGATATCACCCGCGCCGCCCACAACGGACTCGACGTCACCAGCCGCGCGTCCGTCCTGCAGATCCTCGACGACGGCTTCGAGCCCGACATGATCCGCTCTACACCCCGCATCGGCATCAGCAAGGCCATCGAGCATCCCCTGCGCTTCGTGATCGAAGGCAATGCTTTCGTGAGCAAATAGCTTTTCGATTCCGGCGTTCGACTTGGACCCGGGACTATCCCACGCTTCCGTGTAATTTGCCAGGCAGTCTGGGGTCGGGGTTGGAGTACCATCTAACCCATCCCCGTGGTCAATTCAAAAGCAGGGAGGTTCCCCCGGTTGAGGAGGATGAGGAGCAGGTTCGCAGGAGCATATCTGTTGCTGGCGGATGTCTTGCCATGATCGCGCTGTGGCAAGCGATGCCCGTGCACGGGTCCTCGTCAGTCTCTTCGTTGAGCTGGGACCGGAAGACGGCCGCGCGCTATCTCGATGATCGCGAGATTTGGTGGCAGGCTTGGCCGCGAGCGCAGAAAGACCACGGAACGATCTGCATATTCTGCCATACGGTTGTGCCGTATGCGATGGTGCGACCATGGTTGCGGCCCGAGTTAGGTGAGACAGGCATGACTTCGCCCGAAAAGACCATGCTGGACAGCGTAGAAAAGCGCGTCAGCCACTGGTCCGAGATCGTGCCGTTTTACTCCGATGCGAAGAATGGCCCCGGCAAGACCGCTGAGGCCCATGCGACGGAGGCGGTGCTGAATGCGGTGATCCTGGCCAGCTACGACGCGCGGCAGGGGCATCTGCGTCCGATCACGCGCACCGCCTTTGACGAAGCCTGGGCGCTGCAGGAAGAGACAGGCGACAAAGCCGGCGGGTGGAAGTGGCAGAACTTCCACCTTGGGCCCTGGGAGTCGACCGAGTCCGGATACCAGGGTGCCGCATTGCTGATGCTGGAGGCCGCGAATGCTCCCGATGGATATGCGAGAGAAGCTGAGGCGCACCGGCATCTGGACCGGGAGCGCGATTACCTGCGGCGGCAATATGCCACTCAGCCTCTGGTAAATCAGCTTTACATCCTGTGGGCGTCCGCGAAGGAGCCCGGGTTGCTGACCGGGGATGAGCGGAAGGCGTTGCTCGAGGCGCTCCGCAGCCAGCAGCAGCTTGACGGCGGCTGGAGAATCATGGCGATGGACATGAGAGAGAGGATCGATCATTCGCCCCAGCCAATGGAGAGCGACGGGTATGCCACCGGTCTTGCCGTCCTGGCAATGGAGGAATCGGGAACATCTCGCCGCGACAAGGCACTTCAGCGAGGATTGGAATGGCTCGCCGAACACCAGCAGAAGGACGGGAAATGGAACGCCTCATCGATCAACATGAAGCGTGATCCGCAGAGCGATGCAAGTCTCTTTATGAGTGATGCTGCGACGGCCTATGCCGTGCTCGCACTGGAAAAGGCACAATAGCGCCGTGGTCCGCGCGTTTTAGCCCCAACGCCGCCAACGAAATTGGAGTACTATTCGCCGAGGCGCAATCGACCATCGGGGAACCCCCTTTCCTCCCGATTTGACCGAACGGGAGAACTCATGACCACTGCCGCACCGCATCAGCAGCCCACTCCGCAGCGCTTCTTCGACACCATCAACGCCTATCAGCAGACCGAGGCAATAAAGGCTGCCATTGAGCTGGAAGTCTTCACCGCCATCGCCGAGGGCGATACCACCCCGGCAACGATCGCCGGGCGCTGCAATGCCGCTGAACGCGGCGTGCGCATCTTGTGCGATTTCTTAACCATCCACGGCTTTTTGACCAAAGAAGACTCACACTATGGGCTCGCGCCCGATTCGGCTTTATTCCTCGACGGCCAGTCACCTGCTTATCTCGGCGGCGCAGTTGAGTTTCTGCTCACCGCTCGCATCCGCGAAGGAAACGCGCGGCTGACCGAGGCCGTACGCCGGGGAGGCACCGCGCTGGGAAAGGGAACTCTGGAGCCCGAAAACCCTGACTGGGTGAAGTTCGCGCAGGCCATGATGCCGCTGATGCATATGCCGGCCCAGATCATGGCTGCCGAACTCCGCAAGGGCGGCGAGGCGCACAAAGTTCTCGATATCGCTGCCAGTCACGGCATATTTGGAATTTCCGTGGCAAAACAGAATCTCGCCGCACACGTTTACGCATCCGATTGGAAGAATGTGCTGGAAGTCGCAGCGAAGAATGCCCATGCGATGGGGGTTGCCGATCGCTACCATCTCCTTCCCGGCGACGCCTTCGAAACCGACTTTGGAAGCGGCTACGATCTGGTTCTAATCCCGAATTTCCTGCACCATTTCGATCCGCCCACCTGCACCGTGTTCATGCGCAAGGTGCATGCCGCGCTGGAGCCACGCGGCCGTGCCGCAATCGCTGAGCTCGTTCCCAATCCCGACCGCGTCACACCGTCCACCGCGGCTGCGTTCAGCATGATGATGCTGGCGACGACTCCCTCCGGCGACGCTTACACTTTCGCTGAGCTCGAGAACATTTCGAAAGATGCCGGCTTCGCGCGAGTTGAGCTCGCGCCATCGGAGATCGGTCTCGATCGACTGGTTGTCGCTTATCGGTAAATGGAATACCGAGAGGTGGATCGTTGCCAAGCTCGGAAACTGAACCATCAGAGCCCCCCACCCTGAAGGCCGGTGCATTTGCCCGGCGACCCGCCAGATGCAGGTGAAAAATGATCGACGGTCACGCCTTCTCCGGAAAGACCCGCTGCAGCATCCGTGAAGCCGTCGACGATCCCCTGCGCTTCGTCATCGCAGGAAACTCCTTCGCCAGCTGATAGCTCGCGCTGCATCCTAGCCGCGATTCAATTCGCCGCCGGAGCCGGCTCGGCCTTTTTCTCCACCACAACGGTCTTCGGATCGACGGAGATTTCCTTCAGCCGCGCCGTCGTCGCCGGAGTGCCACCCTCCTGATACCGCCCGCCGAGATGCTGCGCGAGAAATTTCTCCGACTCCATAAACAGTGCCATGTTGTTCACCGGCCGAGCGAAACCGTGGCCTTCGTCCGGCGCCAATAAATACTCCACCGGGAAGCCCCGATCCCGTAGCGCAACCACGATCTGCTCCGCTTCCCGCCGGTTCACTCGGGGATCATCGGCTCCCTGCGGCTACCAGCAGAGGCGTCGTGATCTTATCCGCGGAATTGAGCGGCGAACGTTCCATCAACAGCGCCTTGCCTTCCGGTGTTCGCGGATCGCCCATGCGCTGATAAACATCGTCCGGATCGACTCCCAGTACGGAGGAATTGCATTCAGCAGCGTGATCAGATTCGACGGGCCGACGATATCGACCGCGGCAGCATAAACATCGGGAGTAAAGGCAACACCGGCCAGCGTGGCATAGCCGCCGTAAGAGCCGCCCAGAATTCCCACCCGCTTTGGATCCGCGATGCCCTCGGCGATCAGATACTTCACGCCCCACGTGATGTCATCCTGCATCTTGGCGCCCCATTCACGGTTGCCGGCATCCAGAAACTTCTTGCCATAACCTGTTGAGCCGCGAAAGTTCGGCATCAGCACGGCATAACCACGATTGGCAAAGAACTGCGCCAGCGCGTTGTAACCCCACACGTCGCGTCCCCATGGACCGCCGTGCGGAATCATCAGTACCGGCAGATTCTTCGCAGCAATTCCCTTGGGCAGCGTCAGATAGGCAGGTATCTCCAGGCCGTCAGACGACTTATATTGCACCGGCTTCATCTGGGCAAGGCTCTCGCGCGCCAGATTTTCCCGAATCCTGTATTGCGGTGTGAGCGTGCGCGCCTTGCGGTTGAAAAGCACTGTCTCGCCCGGCTCTGTATCGCTGTACGCCGTCACCAGCCACACCTGTTCGTCTCTGGTTCGCGAACCCATGCTGATTTCTTTGCCGGGTAGCTGGCTCTGCAACCATTGATAGTCTGCCTCGAACCCCTTGTCTTTGAAGTACTGTTTTTCACGATCGTAGTAATACGAGGTCCCGACCAGAGCGTCCGTCGCTTCCGAGAACATCGCCCCGCCGAAGTCCACTTTCTTCCGTGGATCGGACTCGACCAACTCCGTATTGCCGGTTTCGGGATCAAGGAGAACCAGCGAGATGAGATTCACATCCGCGCTTTTGTTTGTCTCCATGTACACGTGCTTGCCATCGCGATCGAACCGTACCGGGTTGCAGGTTTCAAACACCGAGCAGGAGTAGATCTGCGTGAACTTGTCCGCATCGACGCGCAGAATTTCCGTATCTCCGTTTTCCGCGTTGCGCGTCGGCAAACGCAACTGGCCTGTCAGATCAAAATGCCAGCCCGTGATGCGTTCCGTGTTCTTGCGGATCAGAGTCTTTTCGCCCGTCGAGATCTGCAGCTTGTAGAGGTCGTGCCACGCCTTATCGCGGTCGTTCAATCCGATGTAGATAACATCGGGATCGCTCTTCGGAACCTCGTAGATCATCACCCGCGCGCCCTTCACGCCCGTCAGATCGCGCGACGGCGGAGCATCCGCGCCTGCCGCCGGCTTGGCTGAGGGGTCCACGGCATACACGTTGAAGTTCTCGTCGCCCGCATTGTCCTTCACATACAGGATGTACTTGCTGTCCCGCGTCCAGAAGTAGCCGGCGACCGGCCGCTTGGTCTCGGTGGTGAGCAACCGCGCTGCGCTGAATGGCTCGCTTACTCCCTTCACATAAATGTTCCGCGTATCTTTCCAGGGTTTGACAAACGCAACGTACTGCCCGTTCGGCGAAATCTGCGCCGCCGCAATCTCCGGATTGCCGAAGATAATCTCTCGATCGATCAGCGGAGGAAGTCCGGTCGCAGAAGCATTTTGACTCTGCGCTCCGGCCGAAGAAGCCACCAATGACATACCCACTGCTCCCAGGCACAACACTTCGCGCAACGTTTTATAGAGAAGCTTTTTCACCGACTTCCCCCTCTCTGCAATGACGGCTCATCCTCTTTTACATCACCGTCTGCGATGCAAAGGAATCCTATATCTCCCATATAGTCACGCCAATTCCAAAAAACAAGGAGCACGCAAGTCCGGAAACAGCGTGCCCCTGGCAACTGCCGGTTGGTATCGCACTCGGCATTATCGGCATGGTCATTGCTTTGAGGCGTCGACGCAGCGGTGGTTCACCCAGGCGCTCAACCGGCCGCTACTCCACCGGATACGGACCGTAGGCAAATACTTCATCGTGATAGCCCTTCGATCCAACCGCCAGCGCCAGCGGACTCCTGAAGTCAACGCCCGATCTCAGGCTCTCGATAACCGAGCTGAAGTCGTATCGCGGCTGCCAGCCAAGTTCCCTGCGGGCGCGCTCGTTCGCATACACGCGGTCTATCCCCGGAAACATCCTCCAGCCGCGCTCCCGATACACCACCTCATATCCCGGAACCCGCTCGCCCACCACCCCCAGCGCATCGCTCCGCAGACGCTCAAGGTCCTCCCGCCGAAACGGCGTAGTCGCGCTGACGATATATTTCCGAAATCCCAGCTCCGAAGCCCGCTCCCCGGCCAGCAGGTGTGCGCTCACCACATCTTCAATATCCACCCGCCGGTAGAGATACTCGTTCGCCTTCACATTTTCATCGGAGAAGGCCTCCCGCACCGACTTATTGTCGTCTTCCTCGGGAAAAAACCGCGACGTCCTCAGCACCACACACGCCAGACCCTGATTGCGCCAGAACAGCTGGCACAGATCCTCAGCCGCGCTCTTCGTCACGCCATAGATATTCCTCGGCACCGGCGTCACATCTTCCGTGGTCTATGCCGCCGGAGACCCGACCGGAGGAATCAGCGCATCTCCAAACACGCTCGTCGTGCTCGTATAGACAAACGACCGCACGCCCGCTCCCGCAGCCGCTTCCAGCAGATTCAGCGTCCCACTGATATTCGCATCGACGAACTCCTGCCGGCTGTGCGTCGCCACGTGCGGCTTGTGCAGCGTAGCCGCGTGGAACACCACCTGCACCCCGCGCATCGAGCTCTCCGCAATCGTCCGCTCGCTGATCGAACCAACCACCGTCGTATACGGGGATTCAACGATATCCAGTCCCACCGTCTCGTGGCCCGCATCTCGCAACGTACGAACCAGGGCCTCGCCCAGATGACCAGCACTGCCCGTGACCAGGAATTTCATAGCGCGTCTTTTTTCAGTGCGTTCTTTCGCCATCATAATATTGGGCTAATCCCTCTGAAAAACGCCCCGCAAGGCTCCTCCTGCTCATAACGGCAGCGCTGTGGCACAATGTTGAGGCACTGATGTCGGCGCTCCTGGACGTATCCTGCCCTCCCAGGTCGTACATAAGTGCAGGCTTCATTCCCCCGAAACTCTCTTCCGGAGATCCGGCTTTGGCCATCAACTCCTCCACCGCGTTCGTCAGCTACAGCCGCGCTGACTCCGACTTCGCCCTTAAGCTGGCCGAAGACTTGCACGCCGCCGGCGCCAGTGTCTGGCTCGACCAGATCGAACTCGAGCCGGGAAAGCCCTGGGATATGGAAATCCAGCGCGCTCTCATGATCTGCAATCGCATGCTGGTCATTCTCTCGCCCACATCCGTCAATTCCACCAATGTCCTCGACGAGGTCTCCTTCGCTCTCAAGAAACAGAAGACCGTCATCCCGGTTCTCTATCAGGATTGCGAAATTCCCCTTCGTCTCCATCGCCTTCAGTACGTCAACCTCCTCAACTACGACCGCGGACTGAAGATCCTCGTGAAGTCTCTCGCCGACCCCGGCCAGACACCCCCCGCACCGGTAGTCCCAACCCCCGTAGTTGCAACTCCCGTAGTTTCAAATCCTGACGTGCCGGCTCGCCCCAGCTCGGATTTTTCGTCCGTCCCGCCAAGTGCGCACCCGCAACCCCAGGCAGCACAGGTGACCGACGACCCCGGCGCACGGCGAAATATCATTCGCGATCTCGATGCAATACTCAACGCCGGGCGACTCACTCAACCCGTGCCCGCACCTCCGCCGCCCCAGCCAAAGCCCGATGCTGGCATCCTCGACGAACTATCCAGACTTATCTCCAGATCAGGACACTGAGAGGACCGAGACTAGATGGACACTATCGAACCACTGACCATGCCGCTGATCGAGCGGGCCCTCAAGGCCGGCACCTACAACTACATGACCGACAGCGACGGCGACTACCGCATCAACTACGACACGGAAACCTCGCTCGGCCACCTGAACCTTGTAGTTTCCGTCGGCGGCGAGAGGAAAGATCTGTTCAGGATCTATGGATGGTTCGACCATAAGATTCCCGAAGCCCGTCTATCTCAGGCAATCTACTTCTGCAACCAGTACCATCGCAACTATCTCTTTCCCACCGTCTACGTTGTCATCGCGGAAGAAGACGGCATCCGAAGAGGCCGCTTCTGGGTGCAGCAGACATTCGACCTTGAAAAGGGAATCCACCAGGAGGGCTTGCTCAACTTCACGCGGATGTTCGTCGGCGGCTGCATCAGCTTCCACAAGTGGATACTGAAAGAGCCCGAAACCTGGCTCACGTAACACGTCAAGCGATCAGAAGGACGTTCGCATCGCTGCCGTAAATGCCTCATTGGTTACGAAGCGCCTGCATCGGATCGATAGACGCCGCGCGCCGTGCAGGAACGAGTCCCGCGATGGCAGCGGCCACCGAGAGGACAACAACCGCCACCAGCAGGCTCAATGGGTCGTACGATTTCACCAGATAGAGCTGGCTCGCAATCACATGCGCGCCAGCCATGGCAATGGGAATTCCAAGAGCCAGCCCGACAGCGACTTGAACAAATGCGCCGCGCATCACAAGGCCGACCACTCGATTCCGGTCGGCGCCAAACGCCATGCGCAGCCCGATTTCACGCGTGCGCTCATTTGTCTGATATGCGGTGATGCCGTAGAGTCCAATCGACGTGAGCAGCAGTGCAAGCAGCCCGAATAGCGTTGTCAGCCGTGCGATCAGGCGCTCCTGGCTGAAGTTGCCTGCAAGCTGGAAATCGAGAGAACGCAGGTTGATGACGGCAAAGTTCGGATCGACATTGGCCAGAGCGCGACGCACAGCCACTTCCAGATTCTGCTGTGTTCCATGGAATTCCATCACAATCGAAGTAATGTAATGCGTCTGCGTTTCCAGATTCACAAAGATCGGATCCTTCAAATTGTGTTGCCACTGCGACAGCGGCTCAAAGAACATTGCCTTCGCTTCTGCTCGCGGCTCGGTGTACTTTGCATTCGCCGCGACGCCCACAATCTCATAAGCCCCGATATCTTCACGCTCGTAGATACCAAAATGACGGCCGATCGGATCCTCATTGGGAAAAAACTTCTTCGCGAAGGCCTGGTTCACTACGGCAACGAAGGGTGAGTCGGCGGTGTCACCCTGATTAAAGCCGCGTCCCCGGATCACTGGCTCGCCCACGGCAGCAAAGAAGTTCGGGCTGACCCGATCGAGCAGCCCATCATTGTCATCGTTCGGACCGGGTTCAGGCCTTCCCGGGATGAACACACCATCGGTCCACGAATTTCCATCCCGAGGACTGTACATTGCAAGCCCGACATTCTGCATTCCCGGAATGGCCGCAAACTGCACTTCCAGCGCCTGATGCAATGCCGCCAATCGCTCCGGCCTGTACCCGGCACCCAATGGATCCAGATGCAGCACGTACCGGTTTGCCGTCTGCAGGCCGAAGTCCTGATGCTCCATGTTGTTAAGGCTCTTCGTCAGCAACCCCGCTCCCACCAGCAGCACCAGTGAGAAGGCCGCCTGGAAGGCAATCATGGATTTCTGTGGCAGCGAAGCGCGCTCTCCGGTCGACCGGTTCACGCCACGCAAGGCTTCCGCCGGATCAGCATGAGACGTAACCCACGCCGGCATAATGCCGAACACAATGCCCGTAACCAGCGACAGCAGGAAAGCGAATCCCAGCACACTCAGCGAAGGCGTCGCATCGATGGCACTATGCAGGGAGTCGGGAAATGCCAGGGCCAGGATCATCCGTGTTCCCGCATAGGCAACCGCCAACCCGGCCAGGCCGCCCAGGCACCCTAGGAGCACGCTCTCCGTAAGCATCTGCCGAATCAGCCCTGACCGTGCGGAGCCCAGCGCCAACCGCACCGAAATCTCAATCTTTCGCTTCACGCCGCGCGCCAGCATCAGATTCGCTACGTTCGCGCACGCTACCAGCAGGACAAGCGCAGAGATCGAAAGCAACAGATAAAGTTTCTTGTCCGTCCTTTGTTGAAGGCCCTGGATTCCCGCTCCGGCCGGTGTCAAAACCACGTGCACCTTCGGGATGAGCGCCGGAAAACCGTGGCTCAAATATTCGTCCTGCGTCAGGAGCCATTGGCGCAGGTTTGTAGAGATTTTCTGCTGCAAGGGCCCAATCGCTGTACCCGGCCGAATTCGCCCGATAAGGTATAACCAGCACGCGACGGGCTGATGCAAAATCGAATTCGCTTGGCTGAGCAGAGGCTCGGACGAAAGTGGTATCCAGAGGGCGGGCGGATTTGCGCTGATCCGATCGCCGTAGAATACAGGCGGCGCAACTCCAACTACGGTGACCGGCTGGCTCTGCAGATAGAGCGTGGCGCCAATCACAGACGGGTCGCCTGCATAGTCTGCCTGCCATGTTTGATAACTCATCACAACTACCGGTGACGCGCCCGCCCTATCGTTTGCGTCTGTGAACACGCGGCCGGCAAATGCTCCCACGCCGAACGTACTGAAGTAGTTTCCGGAAACATATTCGCCGGGTTTTGTCTGCGCCGTGCTTTGGCCACGCCGCACGCTGAACAACGCCTGGTCCGCCTGCATCGCCGCTAACTGCTCGAACTCCGGCGTCGATTCGCGAAGATGCCGGTAATTCTCATAGGAGAAAATATCGAAGTCTCCGTTCTCGTGCTCCAGTCCGTTGGTGAAGCAGCAGTCGTCGTACCTGTCGCCGATGCGATAGAGTGACTTCGCATCGCTCACCGGGAGCGACTTCATAAGAATGGCGTGCACCAGCGTGAAGATCGCCGTGTTCGCGCCAATGCCAAACGCCATGGTCAGAATTACCGTAATCGCAAACCCTGGAGATTTCCTGAGCTGACGAATGGCATATCGGGTGTCTCGTGCGAGTTGCTCAAGCCAGAGAATCGAGCGTTCATCCCGGTGCATCTGTTTTGCTTGTTCGACGCCTCCATAGGCTCGTCTGGCCGCGCGGTGCGCCTCGTCCGCGGTCATACCGCTGCGTAGAAAATCTTCTTCTATCAGTGCAAGGTGAGCGCTGATCTCGCGTTCCAGCTCTGCCTCCACTTGATCGTTGCGGAAAAAGCTACGCCACTTCGACAGAAGACGTCTGAGATACCTCATCACTGGAAATCCTCAACCAGCAACCGCTCCACCAGCCCCGCCATCCTGCGCCAGCGCATCGTTTCTTGATTGAGGGCTTTTTCTCCGGCTTTGGTGATGGCATAGTATTTGGCTTCCCGATTACTCTCCGTCCTGCCCCAGGTGCCTTTGATCCATCCGTACTGCTCGAGCCGAACCAGCGCCGGATAGAGCGTTCCCTGGTTGAGATTCAGGAGGCGTTCAGAGACCTGCTGGAGCCGGGTGGCAATCTGATAAGCATGCTGTGCTCCCATGCTCGCTAGAGTCCGCAAGACAATTAGGTCCAATGTTCCTTGAAGGAGCTGGATCGATTCCTTTTCTTCAGTAGACATTCAAGTAATCTCCAGGAGAACAGGATGAACGCGTCCTCACTGGGATGTCAAGTGAAGAGATATGGGATGAGTTCTACTTCGCCTGCGGCAGCCGGAACATCACCCACTCCACCACCCGCATCGCCGCCGGCGGATCGAGATTCGCCAGGGCAACCACCGTATAGTCGCCGCACATCTCCAGCTCGCCATTCATCCCCGGCGCGCCGCCGCCGTGCCCCACGCACTTCGTGCCGTTGACGGTCATCTCTTCAAAGCCATACGCATAACGCGCACCGCCAGGACCCGGCGTATCCACCTTTCCCGTCGTCAGCAGTTCCGTGTAGTGCGCGTCCAGCAGCTTGTGCGTCTCAAGCGCATTCGCAAACGCCAGCAGATCGCCGACCGTGGTATATCCACCACCCGCTGAGGTCCCGCGATACGGCAGCGTGTCCGTATTCGGATGCAACTCGCCGGTCCCTATCTTCGTGTAGCCGACGCTCCTGTCGGCAACCTTCTCATCCTCCGGCTGCGATCCCGTCGAAGTCATCCCCGCCGGCTCGTACACATGCTTGCGCAAATAGTCGTAGTAACTCTCGCCCGTCACCTTCTCGATAATGTTGCCGAGCAGCAGAAACCCGTAGTTGCTGTACTCGAAACGACTGCCCGGCTCAAACTTCGGCGGACGATTCCCGAACAACTTCACATAGTCGGCATGCGTGCGCAGTTCCAGCTGGTGCTGATCGAACTCCGGACCAAAGAAATCCCCCGTGCCTCCCGTATGCGTCAACAGCTGGTTGATCGTCACCTTGGTCGCTACATCTTTATTCGGATAGTCGGTCAGGTATTTCCCCACCGGAGCATCCAGCTTCAGCTTTCCCGCCTGCGCCAGTTGCAGCGTCGCCACAGCCGTGAACATCTTGTTCATCGACCCATTGCGAAAGCGCGTCTTCAGCGTGTTCGGAATGTGATCCTCCCGATCCGCCAGCCCGTACCCCTGCTCAAATACTGGCTTCCCATCCTTCGCGACCAGCACCGCGCCCGCGAACTGGCCTTGAGCCGCCTTCTCATCCATCTGCTTGCGCAGCCCGGCGATCAGCTCGGCCTCGCTCAGGTGCTCGATTGCGAACTCCGGAGGATGTCCCATCGGCCGCATATCCATGCGGACAATGTGATGGGGCTCCGCTGCCTCAACCTCAAGCATCACCTGCCCGAACATATCCGAGTTCCGCTCCTTCATCAGAACCGTGATCTTCGTCGGGCTCTCCTCTGTGACTTTCTTTACATCGAATCCACCAGTATTCTCACGAACACGCCAATCCTGATCGGGCCGCCCCGCTCCCGACGAAAAGTTCTTCTCAATAAACTGCCGGTAAGCCTCGCGATCATTCCCATCGAACGCCGCCAGCCACTGCTCGAACTCCAGCCGCGCCGGGGAGGCCGCCGGGCTGGCGGTCTGGACCGCGTGCGCTGCCGCAGGCATCCCCACACTCAGCATCAGGCACAGCGTTTGCCCCGCCCGCATCGTTCTCGGTAGGGCCCGCCCGCGTCCCAGCTGCCACCTGCGGCCAACCCTCGGCGGCGCACCCGGCAGCGTCGACAAAAGCGCCGCCAGCAAACTCACCGCCAGCGGAACGCTGATCACTGCGCCAACCACCGGCACACGAAACACCGAGTAGAACTCTTCGCGCCTCACCCAGGCCAGGTCCACGTTGTGATGTTTCAGATGCTCCAGTGTCCACACCGTAGCCGTGAGCAGCACCGTAAGACTCGCCGACAGGCTCCGCACCACCCGATGCCCCGACAACTGATAAAGCACGTCACCCCGCGCCAGCATGTACGCCAGAAGCCCCACCCACACGAAAGTGACCGCCGGTGCCATGCCATAGCTCAGCTCCAGCATCGCTGACCACGGCCACGCCGCCCCTGGCCATGTATGAGGTACGGCATGCGCCCATCCTCCCCTGAACAGAAACCTCCACGCCGGATAGAGCATGCTCCACCCCGCCGCAAACATCAGCGGCGGCACGCATTCTTTCGCCGCCCTGCCCGCGCCGACAGCGATCGCCGCCAGCACCTGTCGCCAGTACCACCGCACCGAGCCGCCCCGCTCGAACTCCTCCAGCAGGTCGCCCACCATCGCATCCTTGATCGGCCCGAACGTCAACCGCTCCACCAGCCACGTCGCCAACACAACAGACTTGAACGGTTTCATGCAGGATCCTCTCCCGGCAATGTCTTCCACAGCTTGCTCAGCATGCGACGCGTTTCCCGCACCGCGCGCAACCCCTGTTTGGTCACCCGAAAATACCGCTTCGCCCGTCCGCCCCGCTCCGGAGTCGACTCGCCCAGGCTCGACGCAATCAGCCCCTTCAACTCCAGCCGGTCCAGCGCCGCATAAACGCTGCCCAGCGCCACGTCCCGTCCGCGCAGCAGCGATAATTCCTTGGACAGTGGAACCCCATAGACGTCATCCCCCAGGCGAAGAATCGTCAGGAGAATCATTAGCTCGAACTCTCCGAGATAGCTGTGCTCTCTCATTTGTTCAAAATAGCGAAGAAATAACATTTACGCAAGCCAACCCCTCACACCTGTGACGCCGGTCACCGAAACCCTACCGGCCCCCGCCTTACGATCCATTCTTCGGGGGGTGAAAATGACCAGCGACAGGTTTGATATGAACAGCAAGAGACATGACGACTACATCGCCGAGTGCCGCCGCATTCATGACCGCTTGAGAGAGATTTCCCAGCGCACGAATTGATGGCTCATGCGCGCTGCGCCACGCCGGACAACCCCAACTTCAGCCGCACCTTCGCCGAACAGACCGATCTGCTCCAGCGCCTGTCCGATCTCGACAACCAGCTGCTGCGCTGAGCCTTTAACAGCAAACCGGGTGCCCCATTCACGCCCGGTTTTGGCTTGAGTGGGATAGAGTTTGAAGCGCTCTGTCCTAACCCGGAGGCCAGTGCATCGCCCGTCCGCCCAGCACGTGTAGATGTAGATGATCGACCGTCTGGCCGCCGTTCGGCCCCGTGTTGATGACGACACGGTAGCCATTGCCCAGTTTCTGCTCCTCGGCGACACTCCGCGCCGCATGCAGCAGATGCCCCAGCAGCGCCTTGTCATCCGCCGCAGCCAGCGATCCCACATGCTTCTTCGGAATCACCAGCACATGCACCGGAGCCTGTGGCCTGATGTCCTGAATGGCAAAGGCATGCTCATCCTCAAAAACCTTCTTTGCGGGAATCGCACCGTCAGCAATCTTGCAGAAGAGGCAGTCCATACCCTCCAGCATGCCACAAGCTCGGCAACAACTAGGTTGTCTTTCCGAACGTAGTCGGGCGCTCGCGCCGACGAAGCCGAGGAACTAGGAGTTGCGTAACCTGAGCCCCTTGCCTACCCCCTAACGATGTGATCCTGAGCAAAGCTCCCGAAGGTAGTGAAGTCGAAGGACCTGCTTTTCATTGATCTGTGCCCTGATCCCTGTTCCCTGTGGCCTGTCTCACGTACTTCGGCCGCTCCCCCTTGGCCCATGGATCGTACCCCGCCGCAAAAGCCTCCCGCTGCGCCGTCGTCGGATGGCTGTAGGTCCACGACACCACCAGCGGATTAGGATCGGGCACATCCAGCCACATCTCCCCCAGCCGCTGAAACGACCGCACCATCGTCGCCTGTGCATCCGGAACCAGCCCGTGGATCACTTCCTGCCCGTACACATCTGCCTGGTGCTCCTCCCAGCGGCTGAACGCATTCCCCACCGGCTCCCCTAGAAAACTCAGCACCGTCACCACCAGCAGCAGCAGCCCCACCGACGCCCAGTCCTCGACCGCCCCAATCCCCCACGTCGCCCCATGCCACCGCACCAGCCAGCGCATCGCGCAGTACGCCAGCCACAATCCCGCCAGCAGCACCGCAGCAAAAAACAACAGCCCCTTCTGGATATGCTCCAGCACGTAATGCCCCTGCTCATGCCCATACACGGCAACGATCTCATCCTGCGGCACCCGTTGAATCGTCGTGTCCCACACCACGATCCGCTTCGACGCCCCGAACCCCGTCACGTACGCATTCGGAGACGTGTACCTCTGGCTCGCATCCATCACAAACATCCGCGACGGCGGCATCGTCATCCCGCCCCGCTCCGCCACCCACTCCAACTGAGGAACCAGCGCCGGATCGGCCTGCGCCAGCGGCGAGAAGTGATTGAAGAGGGGGTCGACAAAGATCGGCACTACATAGATCATCGCCACTTCCACCGGTAGCGCCAGCAGCCAGAACCACAACCACCAGCGCTTCGGCGAATGCCGCATCAGCGCATACAGCCCGGCCAGCGCCAGCGTCCCGAAGACCACCGTCAGCGCCGTCGACTTGGCAAAGTCGCCCAGCCACATCCCCCAGCCCTCAACTGAAATCTGGTACGCCCGATACACCCGGTGCATGAGAAACGACGCCGGCAGCCCCAGCAGCGACAGCATCACCAGCCACGCCGGGGCCACCAGAAATCCCTGCACCCACTTCCGTGAGTTCCAACTCTCCGCCCAGTCGCGGATCCTCGCCCCCACGCCCCACCGCACCAGCAGCCACAGCGCCAGCACCATCCACGCCGTGTCGCCAAAATGCGCCAGCGTCCGCGCATGGTAGATATGGATCGCCTTTTCGAGTTTGTCCGGAGGCAGCGTGTACACCGCCTTCGCCGCATCGAGCAGCATCATGCAATCCCCGTCTCAAATTTCTTCAATCTGGCGTTCCGAATCGCGGAGCAGCGTGAGTTCGTTCCAGTCGAGTTGTTCCTGTAAACCCAGGTAGGCGGCCGACCCGATCTTATCCTCGCTGCGAAGGTCTTCGAGTTCCGTGCGTTCTGCTTCAATCGCTGTCAACCCGAGACTGTGCAGTCGATCCAACGGTTCGCACTTCTCGCTGTCAACGCATCTCTGCAATTTGAGGGAAAGTCGATACCGCAGATTCTCTGCTTCCGGGCCATGCTCGCCTGCGACGCTGGCTAGAGCAGCACGGGCCAGAGAAACACGGGCGGATGCAAGCTCACTCTGTGCTTCCTCAGAACGATCCAGCCTGAGAAGTCTTACCATCGGTCCCAGCGTAAGACCCTGAAGAACGAGCGTTGCCAGAACCACTGAAAACGCTGTGAGAACCACCGTATCCCGGTGCGGGAAGGAATCAGGAAGAGCGAAGGCAGTTGCAATGGTCACGAAGCCGCGCATACCGCACCATCCCATAAAGATTCCCTGCCGGAATGTTCCGTCGGAGTTGTCTCTTCGCGATGCGAGGTAGCTATAGCCCAGAACAACTATCATGCGCACCGCTACAACGGCGAGGACCACCAGCCCTGCGAATCCAAGAGCATCTCGCAGGTGCGGTCCTTGCATTCGCGCCAGGATCGATCTGGCCTGCATGCCCATCAAAAGAAACGCCAGAACATTGAGTGTGAAGACGACTGCACTCCACACCGCGTATGATTGAACGCGCATACGCGCATCGAAATCGCTTGGGCTCAGCTTGCTTGCCAGGGTCATGGCGAACCCGATCACACAAAGCACGGCAGACAGACCCGGGTGCTCCGCTATGATCCATAAGCAATAAGCGCTCACGAACTGGAGCAGAACGCCCCCCAGGGTATCTTTCACCATGCGGCTCAGCGGGACGTACAGATAGGCGCAGAGGACTCCCAACAGCAGGCCGCCCGGTGCTGCGAATCCCAGACGCAGACCTATGGGTAAAGAGAGCCCTCCGCGCCCAAGGACCGTTAAAGCGCCGCTGAAGAGGAGCAACGCGGTCGCGTCATTGAACAGGCTCTCGCCTTTCAGCACGGCGTCGGTTTGGCGGGGGAGAGAGAATTTTCTCAGGACGGCGGTTGCCGCAGCCGCATCCGGAGGAGAGACAACCGCACCCAGGGCGATGCCCGCCGCGAGAGGCAGGCCAAGAATGGCCGAGGCAATCCAGGCCACGACAGCCGTGGTCAACAAAACAGCGATCACCGCGTAAGTGACCAGCGGAGCCACAAAACGCCGGGTCGCGCCCGGTGGAAAATCAAATGCCGCGTCAACAACAGCCGGCGCAATAAAGAGGGCGAGGCACGTTGCGGGATCGATAGAAAACGACGGCGCGTTAGGGATCATCGCGACGATGACCCCTGCCCCGGCCAGCATCGTGGGATAAGGCAATGACAGACGGCGAGCCAGTTGTAACAACGCGATCGCAACGAGCAGGAGCGCAAGCAGGCTTTCAAAAAATGTCATTGGACCCTCTCCTGCTTCTGGTTGAGGAAAAGAATATTCTGTCGTTTCGCTTAAACTCAACCTCGAACCCGAAGAATTGGACCCAGGAGAATTCCCGCCTTGTCTCAACCCCTCCCCGCCACTACACTCAGCTCATACATCGGCCTCTCAGATGATCGTCCGTAACGCCCTGCCGTTCTCTGCAGTGTCTGTTCTTGCTGCCGCTTTCCTCGCAAGTCCTCTCCACGCTCAGTCATCGGTCCTCTTGGACACCATGACCGCCGAGCTCAACCGCGCCGCCGCCAGCCTCGGCAAAAACGCGCCCGGAAAAGACAGCCCCGCAAAAGACAACAACGACGCCCGGCCGCCCTATTACATCAGCTACGCCGCGCACGATACCTGGGCCGTCCTTACCGGCGCCGAACAGGGAGCCATCCTCAGCTCCAACGCCGACCACGCCCGTACTGCCGACATTGTCGTACGCGTTGGAGATCCCATCCTCGACAACACCCACGGCACGCACCGCACCTCCGCCATTCGCAGCGTCCCGCTGCCCCTCGAGGACGACCCTAACGCCATCGCGAACGCCCTCTGGCGCGGCACCAACAGCGAATACGGCAACGCCCTCCAGACCTGGCTGCAGGTAAAGACCGAAAGCCAGGTGCGCGCCAAAGAGGAAGACACCTCGCCCGACTTCTCCCCCAACTTCTCCAAAGACTCACCCGATTCGACCACCACCTCCCTGTCCGTTGCTCCATCCGGCCCCACTGCTCCATCCAACGTTGACCCAGGCCGTCTCGACCCCATCCACATCGATCGCGATCAGTGGAACGCCCGCGTCCGCGCGCTCTCCGTCATCTTCCGCGACTATCCCCACGTCTACTCCAACCTCACCATCTTCTCCGTGCAGGACGACACCGGCTACTTCGTCTCCTCCGAAGGCGCGCGCATCGTCACCCCACACCAGCTCGCCCGCCTTGTCATCCTCGCCACCACCCGCGCCGCCGACGGCATGGACCTCTTCCGCGCCCAAACCTTCGAAGCAAAAACCGCCGACGGCCTCCCATCACAAAAAGATCTGGAAGCCGCCGTACGCGCACTCAGCGTCAGCCTCGAGCAACTGCGCACCGCGCCCAACACCGAACCCTTCGATGGACCCGCTCTGCTGTCTGGCCGCGCCTCTGCCGTCTTCTTTCATGAGGTGCTCGGCCATCGCCTCGAAGGCCAGCGCCAGCGCGGAGACGAAGAGGGCCAGACCTTCACCAAGGACATCGGCACGCCCATCCTGCCCAGCTTCCTCTCCGTCGCCGACGACCCCACCCTCGCCACCTTCGACGGCACATATCTCAGCGGCTACTACACCTACGACGACGAAGGCCAGCGCGCCCGCAAAGTCGAGCTCATCCAGGACGGCGTCCTCAAGACATTCCTCATG
>Ga0206975_1012_pt1 | contig 60056 bp, 48 predicted proteins | sample Alteio_BWOrgHeat_81_FD_152919 | JGI IMG/M metagenome (GOLD analysis project Ga0206975, IMG submission 152919) | Enriched cells from forest soil in Barre Woods Harvard Forest LTER site, Petersham, Massachusetts, United States -... | ecosystem: Environmental > Terrestrial > Soil > Temperate forest >... | reverse complement strand
ATGAAGACCATCTCCATCGCATTGGCCGCAACCACGGCCAGGCCGCAAAGAATGCTGTTTCGCCACTGCCGTTTGCCCGCCAGCACAGGCAGCATCAGCAATGCGAGAAAGGTGATCTTGATCGTAGCGGCCAAAAAGGCGGCGAGGTAGAACCATCTCCACTTCCCGCGCGTCAGCCCCGGGACCGCTGCAAGAAATGCTAGGCAATACGCGGTGGATGCAATATTGAACGTGGCTAAAGCCAGAATGCCGGTAAAACGCGGCGATGCAAAAAACAACAGCAGCGCAAACGTGGCGCTCAGCCAAGACTGCCGGAAGAACCATCGCGCCAGCACCAGAGGAATGCCGGAGGTAGCCGCTACGTGCAGCGCCGTATACATCCCCTCGCCCCAGTGAGGCGGTGCAAGATGCGACAACAGGCCGGCGATCATAAGGAATGCAGGCGGATACAGGAAATAAAGTGGCGCAATCGCGGCGTCGTAGGGATTGCCCCCGGTCAGCCACGCGCCGACGGCATGCGCATACACCGGCAGATCCTCGTGCCACATATCTCTCAGCTTCGAGGCATTAACCATCCAGTAGGCAACAACCATCGCGCCAAAGAGCAGGACTTGCCAATGCGCCGGAGGATCCAGCGGACGAGGCTCACTTTGCTTAGGAGCTGGTGAAACAGGGGAGTCGGACACGCTTGCTCCAAACAGGATAGGAGTTGCCGAAAGTATCTCTGAATGCCTGCCGCAATGCAAATCGGCGGTGAACGGACTTATCGCTCACAACTTCGCCGCCGTAAAGAGTCCTAACTATCATCAGCGCAGAACAATCGAGCGCGCCTTGAAAACTACTCTATACCAGCGACTTGCCACAGCCCGGGCAGAAACGCGCTCCCGCTGCATTCACCCTGCCGCAATTGCCGCATGCCATCAGAGCGCTCTGCTCTGGCACCAACGACGACGCCTGCACTGAAACATATACCGGTGGTGCGTACCCCTGGTACCCGGGGATCGGAATACCCAATGCCGCCGCCAGGCCCGCAGCCTGCATCGCGTTGTACATCCGGACCCGCCCCGGCATGAAAAAGCATTCGACTACACCCAGGATCGCAGGTATTCCCGTCCAGCAAAAGCACAGATACAGTATTCCCAGGCCAGTGCGTCCCACGTAAAAGTGGTGAGCGCCAAAGCAGCCCAATAAAAGCGCAAGCAAGATCCCGACGACCTCGTCGCGACGGGCAAGTTGATATTGGTGCATAAATATGTCTTGCGGACTTGGATACGGTACGGTGCCCATTGGATGATCCCTCTTTGTTCCTCCAATTTATATACGGGTGAAATAGCTTTGTAGTTCATTTCTGGCAATCCACAGGAATAATCGCGGGCGCTGTCGCAATTTTATTGAATTTCTTTTCAATTGACTGGTATTCGCGGACCGGCAGTGGCCACCACAAAGATTTGCCCCAGAGTATGCTAATTTACGCATCCAGTACCAGGCCATCTTGCATGGACGCACGTCCACCTTACTGAGGGCCGGAATGGCAAGACTATCTTCTGATTGATTGAAAAATACCTTACAACGAATCACTTCCATCACGCCGTCCGAGCAAGTCACGCAACGTCACTCGATATAATCCTGCCCATGTCCGGTACGCCAAACCCCTTCGATCCCAGCGCGGAACCAGCAGCGCAAGTCGCAGCTCTCCACGATCTTCTCCGCCGTCACGAATACGAGTATTACGTCCTCGACGCGCCTACCATCTCTGACGCCGAGTACGACACCCTGATGAATCAGCTCAAGGCCCTTGAAGCCGCTCATCCTGAGCTGCTCACGCCTGACTCGCCTACTCAGCGAGTCGGCGGCCGCCCGGCCGAGGGCTTTCAAAAGGTACCGCACTCGCGCCCCATGCTCTCGCTCGACAACGCCTACAACGAAGAAGAGCTGCGCGACTGGGGCCGCCGCGTCCACGAACTCGCCGGTACGCTGCCCATCAGCTACGTCGCTGAGCTCAAACTTGACGGCTTGTCTCTTGCACTGCATTACGAAATCACCCCAGGTGGCAGTGCTCGCCTGCTGCGTGGCCTTACCCGCGGTGATGGCCAGATTGGCGAGGACGTCACCACCAACGTCCGCACAATTCGCAGCGTTCCTCTCGGCATCTCCGCCGAAAAATTAAGAAACGCCGGCCTCGACAAGCACAGCTCCTTCGAAGTTCGCGGTGAAGTCGTCATGCCGCTCGCCAGTTTCAAGAAGGCTAATGAAGAGCGCGAGCAAGCCGGCCTCGCTCCCGCGGCCAACCCGCGCAACTTCGCTGCCGGCACCCTTCGCACCCTCGACACAAAGGTCGTCGCCGGCCGCCGCCTCGACTTCTACGCCTACTTCCTGATCCTCAATGGCGAATACAACCCCGCCGGCCAGCACGCAACCCTGGAAACCCTGACCAGCCTTGGCTTTCGCGTCAACCCCCATCGCGACACCTTCAACACAGTCGACCAGATCCTCAAGTTCCTCGAAAAAGTCGAGGAGACACGCGAAACTCTCGGCTATGAGATCGACGGCGTCGTCATCAAAGTGGATGCGCAAGCCACCCAGCTTCGCCTGGGCTACACAGGCCGCCATCCCCGCTGGGCCATCGCCTATAAATTCACCGCACGCGCCGCCATTACCCAGGTCAGGGAGATTCAGGTCACCGTAGGCCGCACCGGTAAACTCACCCCACTCGCCGTTCTCATTCCCGTCATCGTCGGCGGCGTAACTGTTACCAACGTCGGTCTTTTTAACGCAGATGAAGTCGCCCGCCTTGGCATCCGCCCTGGAAGCTGGGTCAGGGTGCAGCGCGCCGGAGACGTCATCCCCAATATCGCCGAAGTAGTCGTCGACGCCGAACACCCGGAGGGCACCGGCACCTTTGAACTACCTACCCTCTGCCCCGTTTGTCATACTCCGGTCGAGCATGTTGAGGGTGAAGTCGATACCTACTGTATCAATATCGATTGTCCCGCCCGCTTATGGCAGTCACTCATTTACTTCGCACATCGCGGTGTGATGAATATCGAAGGCCTCGGCCAGGTCCTCGCCAGCCAACTTCTCGACTCGGGCCTCGTCAAATCCTTGGCCGACGTCTACACCCTTACCGAAGAGCAGCTTCTCTCCCTTGAGCGCGTCGGTAAAAAATCCGCTCTGGCCCTGCTCGCCCAGATCGAAAACTCCAAGCAGGCCGGACTTGCCCGCCTCCTCATGGGACTTGGCATCTCCTTCGTTGGAGAACGCACCGCCGAGCTGCTCGCCGCGGAATTCGGCAGTATGGACGCAATCAGGAACGCCTCCATGGAAGATCTGGAGCGAGTTCAGGAAGTCGGCCCCAAAGTTGCCGCAGCTGTTCATGACTTCTTCCAGAACCAAATGAACCTCGCTCTCATCGATCGCTTCGCCGGCCTCGGCCTCAAGATGACCGCGGAAAAGAAAGTGCGCACCACTCAGCTTGACGGCCTCACCTTTGTTCTAACCGGCACCTTCCCTACCCTGAGTCGCGAAGAAGCCAAGGTGAAGATTGAAGCAGCAGGCGGCAAAGTAAGCGGCAGCGTCAGTAAGAAGACAAACTATGTCGTCGCAGGCGAAGAGGCAGGCAGCAAACTCGACAAAGCAAAGGAACTCAATATCCCCGTCATCGACGAGGCAGCCCTGCTCGACCTTATCGTTTCAGGTCCTGCCAGAACTGACGCATCTTAAGTGAACGCGCACATTACCGACAGGCCGCGTTCGCTGCCTTCGGCATTGCGAGGAAGGTAATCGTCGCCGGCGTCAGCGTCACGCTCCCGGCGCGCAACGACTTACCCCTCAGGGCAGGCAGTTGATCCCCAGTCCCCAGTGCAAGCGTCACGCCATTTAGATCCACATGTCCGCTCTCAAGCTCCACCGCTGAAAGCGTATAGCGGTCCGCGTCAACCGGAAGCTGCAACGTGTACGAAGCCTTCCTGTCCGCATTGATCGCCAGCACCGCGACACCACCCTGACTGCCCCGCAAACATTGCGCATACAGGTGCAGATCAGGACTCGGCGATGTGCCCGCGTCGAGCACCGTCGTGCCCATCAGCTTGCGCCACAGCAGCGCCGACCAGTAGTTCGGACGCGGCTCGTAAGTGTTCTCATCCAACAGTCCGTAGTCGCTGGCATCGAGCGTGTTGTGCATCACCACCTGCACTCCATGCTTTGCCATCGTTCCCAGCTGGTTCAGATACCGAAAGCTATCGAGAAACGTCTTTGCCCATGGATCCCCACCGCATGCCGCATCCGCAGTCTCGGTAATCCAGAGCGGCTTGCCCGGTGCGTAACGATCACGCAATTCCACATAGAAAGCCTCCGTGCCCTCTGTACGCGCCAGCCAATCCGCGCTCAACGCCGCATCCCTCGTAGTACCCGCTACCGCGCCCGGGCCCTTTGCACATCGCTCTGAAACCGCCCCATAGAAGTGGAATGAAAATCCGTCAAAAGCGTCTCCGGTAGCCTTCAGCAGATCCTCCGTCTTGAGCATCCCCATCGGCGGAAGCGCTACCCTACCGCCTTCCATCACCGAGCCCGGCCCAAGCAGCACCATCTTCGGCTCAGCCTTCTTCACATACGGCTTGAACACCGCCAGATCACGCGCAAACGCCGCGGCATCGTAACCCTTCGGCGCTCCGCCGATTGCCGCGAACGTAGGCTCGTTCATGAACTCAGCCGCAGCAATACTGCCGCCCGCTGCATGCGTGTAGTCCAGAAACTTCTGCGCCTCCGCCGGCGTCCACACACCGGCTGAATCCCGCGTACCCACGCTGGTCGTAAACGAAGTCACAAGATCCAGGTTCGCTGCACGCGCAAAATCCACCGCGCCCTTCCATTGCGTACGCGTAAGCACTCCATTGAACCCTGCTGGAGGCGTCTTCATCGGTTCGCCATCCGTATCCTGAAAATACGTCGAATTGGCCCAGGTTCCGCTGAATCTGACATACGCCGGAGCCAGCGCCTGCGCCAGCTTGCGCAATCGCGGGTTATCCAGATGAACCGGCTTACGGTACTCATAGAGACTCGGGTCCATCCCGACAGGTGCGCTCTTGGCCTCAGCATCGGCAGCCTTCGGCGTATCGGATTGCGAGGCGTACGGCTTCCAGAATCTTCCGCCCGTCACCTCAAGCATCTCGATGTTGAACGACTGAAACCGTTCGTCCACGGTCCCGACCCGAGGCATCGTCCTTGGCGTTACAGCTATAGCCTGTGCAAAGGTCACAGCCGACGCCATCATCGTCAACGCCATGCACAACAACCCAGACATGTTTGAACCGACTCGCATTCGGAAACAACCACTCATAATCCACTCAGCCTTTTCTTAATGAAGCATCAGCGATAACCAACACGCACACGCTCAAGCCCGCAATCATACATCCCGCAACAAAGAAGCGCCTTGCCAGAATGGTCAGACGAGTTGTCTTGGCTCGCATCCGAGATCTGAGATTAAGGTAAATGCGTCGATATAACTTCTATCCGCCCCACGATATTCTCATTAAACTCTTTGAGTCTTTCCGCAGGAATCCAAAGCTCTAGCGCGGTCGCAGACCCAACCTTTTGTATTTCAAACTCCGACAAGAAATCGCTGCACACGGCAAAGCGAAGAACATACCCGACAAATCCGGAAGCCGTGTCCTTTGTGTTCCATTCCCGAGCAATATGAGTAGCATAGTCTTCGTTCATCACAGGATAGAGGATTGGTTGTCCCTCAAGCCGTGGCGGAAAGGAATGAAATCCACTCTTCGCGATCAAGTCCATTTCCTTCTGTCCAACAGGCCGGAACAATATTGTTGTGTTTTTTAAAGTCACCATCTTTGAGCCTCAACTACCTTCAGTCGCTTCGCGGTCTAGCTTATCTCTCCTACCGATCACCCGTACCACCCGTGGAAAAGTACGCGACAAACTGCAAAGCTACAATCCGATTGCTAATAACATAGCTTGCAAGCCGTCTATGATTACAGTCTGCTACAGCCAACTCAGATCAAGAAATCTTTACGAAATAACACGAAGGGAAGGACTGCCCAATGCTTACCGAATCGCAGGTCAAACAATTTGCGGAAGATTGGTTGCACTCATGGAATTCACACGATCTCGACGCCATCCTCTCCCACTACGGGCCAGAGATCGTTCTCACATCGCCTGTAGCGGCGCGGCTCCTGGACGATCCCGCCGGAACAGTCAAGGGAAAGCAGATGCTACGCGACTATTTTACGCGGGGGCTTGAAGCATACCCTGACCTCACGTTTGAGCTTCTCGACATAATGTGGGGACTCTCGAGCGTCGTCCTCTACTACAAGAATCAAAGCGGCACCAAGACCGGCGAATTTATGGAACTCGACGCGAACCTCAAGGTGACCAGGGTCGTTGCAAACTACAGCCGTTAGGCGCGCAGCAGCCATTCCACCGTCTCTCGCGCATACTGATGATTGAGGTACCCTATGAATGCTCCTAAACCTGTGCCGCCGCTCATTGGTCAGGTTCTCGGCTCCGGCAGCGACTCCTTCGTGATTGCCGAGTGGCGTGATGAAGGGGCTCCTTCCGGCCCACCGCGCTTCATCGCTCCACTGCATCTCCATCGCAAGGAGGATGAAGCCTGGTACGTCCTTGAAGGAACGCTCTGTGTGCAGCTTGGAGAAGACGTCGTCAAAGCTCGCGCAGGCTCGGCAGTCCTGGTGCCACGGGGCACGCCCCACACCTACTGGAATCCCGACACCGCCCCGGTACGATACCTGCTCGTGATGACGCCCAACATTTATTACCTGATTCAGGAGATCCACGCCACTGAGGATCGGTCACCCGCAACCATGAAAGCGCTCTTCGAGAAATACGACTCCGAACTTCTCGCCTGACCAGCACTCGACAAGACACCGTTCACCCGATACCCTGATCGCGATGCTGCGCCATATTCCTTCGCTCCTCATCGCTGTCCTCACCGTATGCATCCTTCCTACCCACGCGCAGGATCCGCTCACCGCATTTCCTGACAACTACAAGCTAGTCCTCGATAACGCGCAGGTCCGCGTCTTGCGCTGCCATTACGGCCCGCATGAACACGTCGGCGTTCACAACCACTCCGACTATCCGACAGTTTATGTTTATCTTTCAGACTCAGGCCCGGTGCGCTTCTCGCACATTGAGGAGCACGCCTTTGTCATGACTCGTCCGCCGGTAAAGAAAGGCGCATTTCGCGTCAGTCCCGGCCGCCCGGAACGCCACATCGTCGAAAACCTCAGCGACCTCAGCTCCGACTACCTGCGCATCGAGCTCAAGCAGATTCCGTTGCACGGCACCCTTCATCCTGTACGCGGCGAGGCCCCAGCCAACCTCGACAAGAACACTGTTGAAGCAGTCTTCCACGATCCACAGCTCACCATCCAGCGCATCGTCTGCACACCTGGCAATATGTGCGAAGCAGGCATCCCCTCTTCGCCTTCGCTGCTCGTTGCCTTCACTGCCGTTACGTTCAGCGGAAGCATGCCAAAACAGATGCAGCCCGGTGAAATACTCTGGACACCTGACGGCGCATTAAAGCTGCACGCGACATCGGCAGAACCGGCCCACCTGCTGCGCCTCGAACTGCGCCCCTCGAAATAGACGCGAGCTATTTCGCAGCGATCCGCTGCAGAAACGCCTCGCAGTGCGCCCAATCCCCAGCGCGCGCTCCCACCGCGACATATCCATCAGGCCGCACAAGCCAGACGCCGCCACTGTGATATGGCGTGTGAGGCTTAGCCTCGAGCAATCCCGGGTAGCGCGCAATCAACCGCATAGCTCCTTCGCTGGCCTCTGCACACAAGGCAAAACGCGGCGTCCGCCCAGCCCCGATTGGTTTCTCTCCTGCGCGAACTGGCGCCCGCTCTCCAGCTTCCGGACCGCCATGCACACTCGCTCCCTCTACATGCAGCGGGCTCTTCGGATAGCCAATCGAAAGCTCAGTAAGCTTCTCGGCGGCCGCCTTACGCACCGGGGCAAGTCCAAAAATAAGAGGGGCAAGACGATTGCGAATCGACTGCTTGAAATCGCCGCTCAGAATACCCACTGAAGTCAACCGCCCCGCGTCCTTGAGCACAGCCTCACCCACCGCGCCCCGCTCTGCGCTGTAGCTGTCCAGCAGCGGTTCTGCAGTACACATCCCGCGCTGCACCATCGCCAGTTTCCATGCCAGGTTGCAGGCGTCCTGCATGCCCGTGTTCATCCCTTGCCCGCCTGCCGGGCTGTGAATATGTGCGGCATCTCCAGCCAGAAAGACGTGTCCTGCGCGATAGTCCTTCACCTTGCGCTCATTGATGTGGAAGACCGCAAGCCAGATCGGATCGGAAGCGATAATGCCTCCCGGCCCGCGCCGGTCCATCACCGCCTGCACCTCTGCAAGCGTTGGATCGTTCTTAACTCCACCTGAGCCATCGCCCACATTTGCGATCACACGATAGCGCGTTGCCGTAATTGGAAAGATAGCCAGCACGCCTTCCGCATGCCACAGGATCGCAATCTCAGACGGCCTCGGCACCCCTTTCAGGTGCACATCCGCCAGAATCCAATCGCTCGCCAGCGTATCGCCCTCAAAGCCCATCCCAAGCTGATGCCGTACCGTGCTGTGAGCACCATCGCATCCAATCAACCACGAATTCTCCACTATCTCTTCGCGCCCATTGGGAAGGCACAACGTAGAGACGACTCTATCCACGCCATCTTCAAATCGCAACAACTCCACACTGCGCTCCACCGACACACCTAGCGATTGCAGATGCTCATCCAACAACCGCTCCGTCTCGCTCTGCGGAATCATCAGCGCAAAGGGATATGGGCTCGCCACCTCGTCTAGTGTGATGTGCGCAATCTGCTTTGCACCGGCTTCGATATTTGCCCCAGTAACTTTGAAGCCTGCATCCAGAAATGCCTGCGTATTTCCCATGCGATCAATCAGCTCCAGTGTGCGGCTCCACACCACCAGCGCCTTCGACTTGTCAGTACGCTGCGCAGCCTTCTCCACCACGCGCACTGACAGACCGTAACGCGCAAGCTCCGCCGCCATCGTCAGGCCTACTGGCCCGGCGCCTACCACGAGAGCGTCGATCTTCATCCCGCCTTCACCTCGGTAGCTTTGTTCTTCACAAAGGTGACCGTCCACTTCTTTCCGCCCGCATCGTAAATCACCGTGCGATCACCCTGCCGTGTGGAGTCGCTGTCAATCATGATCCCGGCTGCCATGCGTGCCTGGTTCTCCGTCATACCCACCGTTGGAGTATGCGCGGCCACTGCGTCCCACACTGGTTTGGGCCAGTCCGTGTAGATCGTCTTCGGATCGTCGTAGTAGAAGATCTGATCGGCCAGTATCGTCTCCTGCGTGCCCTCTGTGTAGCCGAACGGCGCTGCAAAAGTACCCGTCTTCGCATCAGGACCCGTAATCGTAAATACTGCGAAGTATTGCCGAGACCCATGCTCCATCCGATCGTCTTCCTTAGCGGGAGCGGCCGCCTTTATCAGCTTCGAAACTGAGAGCTTCTCCGTCGCCGGCAGCATCCCCTCGCGTTTCGCGAATTGCACCGCGCCGCCAGCATACGGATAGTAGGGAACTGCGTATCCGGCTTTGACCCAGACATTCGTTCCTTCCATCTGTTTTGCTTGGTCAAAGGTGGCAAAGAGGTACTTCTTTACATAAGCCATCTCATCGTTGGTGAGCGGCTTCGCAGGCTCATCCTTGGTAGCAATCACACCAGGGTCCTGCCGCGACTTGAAAACAATAAACAGGTAAATACTGCAGATCAGCAGCATTATCAGCGTCGGAATTACAATCTTCTGCCAAAGCTTCATTACGTCTCCGAAGTTGTTCTTGTCATCCTGAGCGCGCGAAGGATCCGTTCCGATGAATCGGCTACACCAGCACCTTCCCGCCCAGCATCAGTTTGATGCCGCGGATCGCCTGCCGCGTTCGCTCCTCATTCTCAATCAGCGAAAAACGCACGTGCCCGTCGCCATACTCGCCAAAGCCAATGCCGGGGCTCACCGCCACCTTCGCCTCAGTCAGCAGCAGCTTGCTGAACTCAAGCGATCCCAGTCCGCTAAACGCCTCCGGAATCCGCGCCCACACAAACATCGTCGCCTTGGGCAGCGCCACCGCCCACCCGGCGCGATTCAGTCCCTCAACCAGCACGTCGCGCCGCTTGCGATATGTCTCGCATATCTCTGTCACGCAGTTCTGCGGCCCTTCCAGCGCCAGTATCGACGCCACCTGAATCGGAGTAAATGTCCCGTAATCGAAGTAGCTCTTCAGCCGCCCCAGCGCATTCACCAGTGTCGCGTTGCCCACCATGAATCCCACACGCCAACCCGGCATGTTGTAGCTCTTTGAAAGAGTAAAGAACTCAACCGCAACATCCTTCGCGCCCGGCACCTGCATCACGCTCGGCGGCTTGTACCCATCAAAAGCAATATCCGCATAAGCCAGATCGTGAATCAGCCAGAAGCCGAACTCCTTAGCCATCTCCACCAGCCGCGCCAGGAACGGAAGGTCTACGCACTCCGTCGTGGGATTCGATGGGAAATTCACGATCAGCGCCTTTGGCCGCGGCATCATGCGCGGAATCAGGCTTTCCAACTCAGCCAGAAACTGCTCGCGATTATGAATCGGCACGCTCACCACATGCGCCCCGGCAATCGCCGGTCCGTAGATATGAATCGGGTAACTTGGATTCGGCACCACCACGGTATCGTTCGAGTCCAGGATCGCAAGACACAGATGCGAAATCCCTTCCTTCGAGCCGATGGTCACAATCGCTTCGTTATTCGGATCAAGCTCTACGCCATAGCGCGTCTGGTACCAGTTCACAATTGCCTTGCGTAGCCGCGGAAGCCCCTTCGACACCGAGTAGCGATGTGTCACAGGCTTTTGCGCCGCTTCGATCATCTTGTCTACGATGTGCTTCGGCGTTGCCCCGTCGGGGTTGCCCATGCCAAAGTCGATAATGTCTTCGCCGCGCCGCCGCGCCGCCACCTTCATCTCGGCTGTAATGTTGAAAACATACGGCGGCAGACGTTTAATCCGACTGAACTCTTCCATCTAGATATCTTAGCCGTGGTACAGCCTGAAGACTGCTCCGGGAACCACAAATGCCAGCCGCAGGCCCTCAGAACACCTGCACCTTGCCCACTTTACCGTTGAGGAACCGCACCACCCACCGGTGCGCGTCCTTCATGTAAAACCAGGTCTCGCGCAGGCTCTCGTCGGTTGAATCCTCAACCTTTTTCTGGTCTGGCTCGCCTACACTCTGCAGCACCATCTGGTAGGTCATGCCTTCTACGACCTTCTTGGACCGGATCGCATCCTGAAACTCCGAAGGCATATCCCGGGGGATCACAGCGGTCATAATCTTGCTCGTATCCAGCACCCTGCCCAGAATCGGAAGAAACTCCTCCGGCTGCAAATCGGCGTCGGTCACGCTTCGCCCATAGCGAAAATTGATTCGCGATCCGCCGGCCCGTTTGTATTCGCCGCCCTTTCCAGCCTTCTTGCTCTCACTGCGTCCTTCGCCGCCGCCGCCCAGATGCACCTCGATCCGGTCGCTGTCCACCTTGACGTCGGTGATGATCACCCACTCGTTCTGTTCTATCCCAACGCCTTTTTCTTTCAGATACTTACCCAGCTCCTTGAGGTCGATGCCACGGCTGTCAAAGCGCTTTTCCGCCTTTGGATTCACATACAAATCCACGCCATCCTTATAAGCCGGCATATCCAACAGCGCCTTCACATCCTTGCCCAGGAAGATCCGGTAAAACTCCGACTCCGTCCGCTTTGACGCCGAAGCCATCAGCCTCATCGGCGTCAGCAGCGTCATCGCAGCCAGACCCAGACTCATCCCAAGCAAAATCCGTCTCTTCATCAACTACCTTTCTTACCTGCACTTCTATCTTTAGACGGCTGCCTTCGCGGCCTGAGCCGGCACAGCCACCAAATGGCGACACTCTGCCGTCTTCCGCAGCACAGAAGTGAAGTCTACAGACACCGCGACAAGACGGGCCGCATCATTCGCTACATGCGTACCCGTCCCGTCACCTGTCAACGCCGCAACTATGGCAGCAAATTGCCGCTTGGATCGGCGTATTCGATCGGCGCCAGGTTTACTTCTTTCAGCCCAGAATCGATCTTCGCCTTGTCTCCAACAGCAACGATCAGCAGATTGCCCGCATGCACCCGGGACTTTGCTGCAGTCTCCACCTCTTCCGGGGTCACCTTCGCGAAGGCAGCCGGCAGAGTCGCATAGTAATCGAGTGGCCGGCTGTAGAGGAAGATCGAACTCATCGCTCCTGCCGTCGCGCCCGTCGTCTCAAACTGCGCCGGAATCGACTGGATACTCGCATCCCGCGCCATCTTCAACTCTGACTCTGTCGGCGGCTCGGTCCCGATCCGGTTCAGCTCCATCATCATCTCCTTTGCCGCGGGAGCTGTCACGTCCGTCTTCACCAGCCCGCCCGCAATGAATGGCCCTCCCGCGCGATAAAGTGAGAATCGCGAATTTGCGCCATAGGTATATCCGTGCACCTCGCGCAGATTCATGTTGATGCGGCTGCCAAAGCTGCCACCAAGCGTGTAGTTCATCAGCTGCAGTGCCAACAGATCCGGCGTGGAGCGCGGCACACCCAGGCCAAAGGCAAAAAGTGCCGTCTGCGGCGAACCCGGCCGGTCCACCACAACCACCTTTTCTACCGGAGGGGCGGGAGCAGGCGGCAGGCTCACTTCGCTCTTAGCAGTTCCAGTCCAGCCGCCGAAGTGCTTCTCCGCCAGCCGCCGGGCCTCAGCTTCGGTGACGTCGCCGGCAAATATCAACGCGGAGTCCCCTGCGCCATAATGCGCCGCCCAGAAGGCCTGCAGTTCCTCGCGCGTCAATCCCTTCACGCTGTCCACTGTGCCCGTATTCGTGAACCCGTAAGGAGTGTCGCCATACAGCAGCTTCAACCCCACGCGCTGCGCCACGGCCTGCGGTGAGTCAGCCTCTTGTTGAATACGCACAATCCGCTGTTTGCGTATGCGCTCCAGATCATCGGGATGGAACGCCGGGTGCAGAAGCACGTCGCTCAGCAGATCGAGCGCCGCGTCTGAATGACTGGTCAGCACGGTCACGCCGGCATTGGTCCCATCCATCGAGGCCCCCACACCAACATGCGTGCCCAGCGCCTCAGCAGCCTCGGCAATCTGCGTGGAGGTGCGAGTCTCAGTTCCTTCGGAAAGCATTGAAGCAGTCAGGTCCGAAAGCCCGGGCTTATCCGCTGGATTCGCCTCACCACCAGCTCGCGAAACCAGTGTCGCGCTCAGGATTGGCAGATTCGTATCCCGCACGAGGTAAACCTTCAAGCCGTTCTTCAGCGAGAAAGTCACGGGCACAGGAAGATGGAAAGTCGGAGCCGGCCCCGGACTGGGAACCGTCTTGCGCCAGTTCTGCTCTTCTTCAAACTTCTCGGTGTAGGGCGCAGTCAGTTTTACCTCCGCGTCCGTGTTGTCCGGGCTGCGTGGAACATCGTCCACCATCTTCTTGCCCGGAACGCACTCCACCACGACAGCCTGATTCTTATTCAGATACTTTGCTGCGATACCCTTCACGCTCTCGACCGTGGCTGCCTCGTAACGCGCCAGGTCCTTGGTCAGATATCCGGGATCGCCCGTGTACTGAAAGTACTCGTTCATCGAGTCCGCGACGCCGCCAAACCCGCCCAGCCGCTGTAAACCGGTGATTGTGTCAGTAAGATTCACGGTCCGCGCCGCGTCCAGTTCGCGCTGTGTCGGCCCATCTTTTTGGAGCTTGCCTACCTCATCCCAGAACGTTGTTTCCAGATCAGCCAGTTTCACATTCGGCTTGGCGGTAATCGAACAAACCACAATCGAGGTCAGCTTCAGCGCCTGGTCATAGCAGCTGGCCGACTGGGCAATCTGCCGCTTATGCACAAGCTCTTCATAGAGCCTGCTTGCCGACGACTGGCCGAGGATACTAGCCATCAATTGCGCATCTGCGTCGCCCGGCGTGTAAGCCGGCGGCAGCAAAAACGCGAAGTTGATCTGGTCCAGCTTCACTGTATCGGTTACCGTGGCGCGCCGTTCCTCTGCGATCACTGGCGTCGGCGCCGTAACAGCAGTCACCGCTTCCACCTTTGGCCCCGCGGGAATCGGCCCGAAATACTTATTCAGCAGTTCCTTCAGCTTTGCCGGATCGAAATCCCCCGCAATCGCAATGCTGGCGTTGTTCGGCGTGTAGAACTGCTGGTGAAACTCGCGCACATCATTGATCCGCGCCGCCTCAATATCCGCATGCGAACCGATCACGTCGGCATAGTAAGGATGTTCTTTGGGAAACAACAGCTGGAAGATTTTTTCGCGGGCGATGTTGTACGGCCGCCCTTCGCCCTGACGTCGCTCGTTGCGAACGACGTCGCGCTGGTTGGTCAGCTTTACGCGATCCAGCCCCTCAAGCAGGAAGCCCATACGGTCGCTTTCCAGCCACAGCGCCATCTCGAGCTGATTGCTGGGCATCGTCTCGAAATAATTGGTCCGGTCAAAGTTCGTCGTCCCGTTCACATCCGTCGCGCCAGCGCCCTGCACATATTTGATGTGGGCCTTCTCGCCAACATGCTCCGACCCCTCGAACATCATGTGCTCGAAGAGATGCGCAAACCCCGTCCTGCCCGCCTTCTCGTTCAGTGGACCCACGTGATACCAGAGGTCCACCGCCACCATCGGTAAACGATGATCTTCGTGGGTCAACACCACCAGCCCGTTGGGCAGCGTAAACTTCTCATACTTCAACTCGGGCAGCTTCATCGGCGCAGAGCTTTGCGCCGCCAGCCCTGCACTGCCAGCCAGTACTCCCAGGCAAATCGCTACAACAACCGCCTTCGATACAGACCTAAAAATTTGCATAAATCCCCTCACTAGCCTCGAATGAGTTACATGTGTGTGGTTTGGAATCGTTCGACCAAGCCGATGCACGAATGATACCCGACACCGGCACCCTTAAGTTACCCAGGCTGGAACCGCAGCCACCGCTCCTGCGTACCTCAACCGCCTCTTATCGTTCCCCCAAAGACGCCATAGAAGGGAAAGGATATGACTACACGCCCCGTTCCGGCCTCATCTCTCGTTGCACCGACGTCTGCTATCCCCATTTGGATCCGCATAGTCGTCTCTCTCGGGGCGCTCCTTACTGCCGCCGGAGCCGTTCTGGCCCTCGTGCGTCCCGCCATGCTGGTCTCGCCTCAGGCCCAGATCACTGAAGCCGTCCGCATCTACGCGGGCTATTTGGTCTCCCGGAACCTGGCCATCGCCATACTGCTCATCACCCTGCTCATGCTGCGTGCCAAACGACCTCTCAGCAACCTGATGGTGCTGGTCGCCTTCATCCAGTTCCTTGATGTCTGCATAGATCTGGCTGAGGGCCGCTGGACGATTGTCCCCGGCGTCCTCGCCTTTGGAATCCTCTTTCTCGTTGCGGCCTCCCACCTCATCGGGCAGCCGTTTTGGAAGTCCTCCGTCTGGCTTCGCGAATAAGGCCTTTCGAACCTACGGGCGTGCGTGTCACGGGAAATTCACAAACGTTTCAAGATCCGTACACCTTCTGTCCTTAGGATGGCGAAGCTCGCTCAATTCAAGGTCGAAGGGACATCGTTTTGAAAAAACTCCTGTTACTCGCAACACCCGTAGCCGTCGCGTTGACCATTGCCACTTTTCCCGCTCAGGCCCAGCCCACGCTCATCGCCAAGGGAACCCTGACCTCCAGCCGTGCCGGCAGCTATGCCGATCTCTCCGGTCTTAAAGGAACCCTCGAGAACGGCGTCGCCGCCAACCTCCTCGGCGGTCTCGGCTCGGGCTTGGCCCATGTCTCCGGCGATCGCTTCCTCGCGCTTCCCGATCGTGGCCCCAACGCGGTCAGCTTCGACGCTGCCGTTGACGACACCGTCAGCTACATCAATCGCTTCCACACCGTGAAGATGAATCTCAAGCCCAACGCCGGCTCAGGGCTACCCTTCACCATCGATCCAGAGCTTGAATCGACCACGCTACTGAGCAGTTTCACGCCGCTGGTCTATGGATCAGGCAAAGGTCTCGGCGTTGGCCCCGGCGCGCCGAAGCAGAACGATTTCCTTTTCCACTTCTTAACCGGCCGCTCTGACAACTTCGACCCCAAGCACAATTCCGGAGACGCCAACGACGCCCGCTTCGACACCGAGAGCATTCGCGTCTCCAACGACGGGCTGAGCGTTTTTATCTCCGATGAATACGGCCCCTATATCTATCAGTTTCTGCGCTTCGGCGGTGTGCGGCTGCGCACCTTTACGCTTCCGTCCAAGTACTACGTCCCGAACCTCAGCCCGATGGGTGCTACTGAAATCTCCAACAACACCATCGGCCGCACCGCCAACAAAGGCATGGAAGGCCTGGCCATCACCCCCGACGGACGCACGCTCGTCGGCATCATGCAAACCGCCCTCATTCAGGACGCACTTCAAGGCGGCGCCGCAGCCAACCTGCTGCGCATCGTCACGATCGACATCCTTTCGGGCAAAGTCACGCATGAGTACGCGTACGAGCTCACCTCCGGCTCAGGCGTGAGCGAAATCGTCGCTCTCAACAACCGCGAGATGCTGGTCGACGAGCGTGACGGCAAAGGCCTCGGCGACGACAGCAAAGCCAAAGTCAAGCAGGTCTTCAAGATCGACCTCGATGGAGCCGTGGACGTAAGCAAGATGCAGGGCCTTGAAGCTTCCACGCACCCCGTTGCCAAGACGCTCTTCCTCGATATCGTGAAGATCCTTGGCGCCAACGGTATCACTCCCGATCAGGTTCCTGCCAAGATCGAGGGCCTTGCCTTCGGTCCGGATGTGCAGACCAAGACCGGCACAATGCATACCATCTGGGTCGCCAACGACAATGACTTCCTGCAGGACTTCGATGGTCCCAACACCAATCCCAACCAATTCTTTGTCATCGGATTCACCGACGCCGACCTGAGCGGCTCCAAGTACGTGCCGCAACAGCGTTTCGGATTCCTCGAATAGAAATTGCTTGCGTAGCAGCAAAGCAGGCCGGCATCCCAGTTAGTGATCCCGGCCTGCCCGCTTTCCGTAAAATGGAATGAGTGGCTACTGCAACGCCATTCCGCATTTCGTCTCCTGCGCTAACGGATGCGCCCCCGATTCTGCAGCTCTGGCACCTGACCAGCCTCGACGCTCCCACTGTCGCCGTCGTATGGACCTTGGCCTTTGCCCATGCCGCCGGCATTCAGCTCCCATTCTGGATTCCGACGGTCATTGCTCTTGCGGCGTGGACCTTTTACATCGCAGACCGCCTCTTTGATGCGCGAACCTCACGAAGTCCGCTACGCCCCCGCCATCATTTTCACTGGAAACACCGCGGCATCTTTGTCTCTGTAGCTGTCGCCGCTGCCGTTGCTGGCGCAGCTCTCGTGCTCACCAACATGCCCATCGCCGCCCGCGCACGAAACTCCATCCTCGCCGCTGCGGCCCTCGCCTACTTCACCTCCGTCCATCGTCCTTTGCAGCCCACGGCATCCCGGTTCCGTCTTCGCTTTCCAAAGGAACTCCTCGTTGCGCTCATCTTCACACTTGCCTGCGTAACACCTATCATCGCCCGCTCCACCTCGCGTCTTACGCTCTTACTGCCGGCTCTTATCTTTGTCGCTCTGGCTTGGCTTAATTGTCATGCGATCGAATCCTGGGAGTCTGTGTGCCCCGTCTCAATTCGGCGTCTGGCGATCTCCCTGGTGACCATTGCGCTTGTGAGCGCAGGCAGTCTCCTGATCTTCCATCAAACGCGCATTGCTATCCTCTTACTCTCAGCCGCTAGCAGCAGCTTTTTCCTGGCAACGCTCGATCGTCGGCGAAACCAGCTCACGCCTACCGCACTCCGCGTTTCCGCTGATCTGGTCCTGCTTACCCCATTGGGGCTTTTCCTCTTCTGATGAGCGCTCCCAGCCTCACCTCTTTGAATTTCGACCCACTTGCAGCTCCCTATCGCTGGCTTGAATACTTAACCTTCGGCCCCTTCCTCCACCGCACAAGAGTCCATTTCCTGCCGCAACTGGCATCCTGCCGTAGCGCCCTGGTTCTCGGTGACGGAGACGGACGTTTCACCGCCGAGCTGCTGGCCTTCTCTCCCGAAATCCGCATTCATGCCGTCGACGTCAGTCCTGCAATGCTGCGCATGCTCGCCCGTCGCTCCGACCTGCACGCCAGCCGAATCACTACGGCAGTTGCCGATCTTCGCGACTGGACTCCCAACCCGCAATCGCGTTACGACCTGATCGCCACTCACTTCTTTCTCGACTGCCTCTCAACCCCAGAAGTAACCGCTCTCGTTCAGCGCTTGACACCCGTCACAGCCCCGAATGCGCTCTGGCTCGTCAGCGATTTCGCCACACCACCCACGATCTTCGGACGCCTCATCGCAGCTCCACTCGTCTCTTGCCTCTACTTTGCCTTTCGCCTGTTCACCGGCCTCGCCGTGCGCCAACTCCCTGATCACACGGCCGGCTTGCGCACCTGCGGCTGGAACCTTCAATCCGAAGCCTCCAGGCTCAACGGCCTGCTGATCGCCGAGCTATGGCAGCTCATCAAACGCGGTATCTGAATCTCGTGTGCACCGTCGCTCGTCCTACTAGTAGAAGAGTTTGGCGCGATGCAACGGCCCACTTCATGGACATAAAGTAGTCTTCAAAACGGCTTTCCGCATCCCACAAGCGGATGCCCGCAACCTTCCGAGGAGCCGGATCATGCCCGATACCACCACGTACACTCCATCCGCCATCATCGGCGCCGACCTGCCTCGTATCGACGGCCCTCTCAAAACAACAGGGGGCGCTGAGTACGCCGCCGACTATCACTTCCCGGGTATGGTTCACGCAGTCCCGGTGACCAGCACCATCGCCTCCGGCACTGTTCGCTCCATCGACTGCTCCGCTGCTGAAAAAATGCCTGGCGTGCTGCTCATCTTGCATCATGGCAACATCGGTCCGCTCTTCCGTATGGCCCCCGGTGGACGCGGTGGACGCACCAGCGAAGCGCGTCCGCCGCTCACCGATACGACCATTGCCTACTGGGGACAGTACGTCGCCCTCGTTGTCGCGGAAACCCTTGAGCAAGCCACTGCGGCTGCCCTCGCAGTCAAAGTCGACTATGAGGCCAACCCCATCAACGTCTCCTGCAAGCTCGACGATCCCCAGACTGACGCTCTGCCCCTGCACACCGAATCCAAACGCGGCGATGTCGAAGCAGCCTTCGCCTCTGCCGCTGTCAAGATCAACGAAGTCTACGTGACCCCAGCCGAAACCCACAACCCGATGGAAATGCACGCCACCGTCGCTATCTGGGAAGACCCAAACTTCCTGCTCTATGAAACCTCTCAGGGCGTTGTGAACCACCAACACGTTATGGCCGAGACCCTCGGCGTCCCCCGCGAAAACGTTCACGTCATCACGCGCTTCCTTGGGTCAGGATTTGGCGGCAAGCTTTTTCCCTGGCCGCACTCGGCCCTCGCAGCAGCCGCCTCGCGCCAGCTCAAGCGTCCGGTGAAGCTCTCCGTCAATCGCAAGCAGATGTTTACCAGCGTCGGTCATCGCCCGCGCACGCAACAACACATGAAGCTCGGCGCCACCGCCGACGGCAAGCTCGTCAGCCTGCACCACGACTATCGCAATCACACCAACTTTGGCGACGACATTCGTGAAAACTGTGGCGAAGCTACACCCTTCCTCTACTCCACGCCGAATCTGCTGGTGACCTCCGCCTTGGTCCGCCGCAACGTCGGCACACCGACGCCGATGCGTGGGCCCGGCGCGGTTCCTGGCCTCTTCGCGCTTGAATCCGCCGTCGATGAGCTCGCTATCAAGCTCAACATGGACCCTGTTCAGTTCCGCATCCAGAACGACACCGCCATCGACGAGAGCACCGGTAATCCATTCTCCTCGCGCCATTACAAAGAGTGCCTCCAAATCGGCGCGGAAAAGTTCGGCTGGACAAAGCGAACCTCAGCCGTCGGCTCCATGAGAAAAGGCGACATCATCTACGGATGGGGAGTAGCTGGAGCATCCTGGGGAGCATTCCGCGGCCCATGCCAGGCCACCGTCAGCCTGCTCGACGACGGCACCGCGCGCGTCTCCTGCGCCACGCAGGACGTAGGCACCGGCACCTACACAGTCTTCGCCCAGGTTGTCTCAGATCGCACTGGCATCCCGGTTGACCGCATCCGCGTCATCCTCGGAGACAGCAGCCTCGTCCCCGGCCCAACTTCAGGCGGCAGCACTGCAACCGCAACCGTCGTCCCGGCCATTGCCGATGCCGCCGACAACGCAATCAAGGTCGCCATCACTACCGCCATCGCCGCGCCTGGCTCACCCTTCCACGGCAAGACGCCCGACTCGCTCGCCTTCACCGAGGGCAAGGTGCACATCAAAACGCAGCCGGCCTCTTCAGGAGTTCCATATCATCAGCTTCTCAGGCAAGCCAAAGTTGCCGCGGCCAATGGAGAAGGGAATTCAGGCCCCATCAATTCCGACCCAAAGGCCAAAGGTTTCAGCACCCACTCCTTCGGCGCACAGTTCGTTGAGATCGAGTGGGACCCAGGTATCGCCCGCCTGCGCGTCTCGCGCGTTGTCTCAGTGATCGATGGCGGTCGCATGATCAACCGTAAAACCGCAGAAAATCAGATTGCAGGAGCAGTGGTCATGGGAGTCGGCATGGGCCTGCTGGAAGAGACCATCTACACCCCGAAAACCGGCCAGCCCATCAACTGCAACTTTGCCGACTACATGGTTCCCACCCATGCAGACAGCCCGAAGATCGACGTTCACTTCCTCGACTTCCCGGACCCGGTTCTCAATCTCTATGGCGCCCGCGGCATTGGCGAAATCGGCCTCGCCGGCATAGCCCCAGCGATAACCGCGGCTGTCTATCACGCCACAGGCATCCGCATTCGCGAGTTGCCCGTTCGCATAGAAAACCTGCTCTCCAGCACCATCTCCGCCTGATCTATTAACCAAAACTGCCAGACCAGAACGCCGCGGCCATCGTCGTTGGTGGGTCGGGTCTGATGTTTTTTCAGCAAGGCCTCAACATCGATCTCTCGATATTTCATTTCTGGCCGCGCGCCGGCAAAATACCTAACCCACCCTGCCGCGCCGCGATCCCGCGCTGAAATGTCTCCGCGATCCGCTGCGACTTCTCGATGAACACAGCTGCCCTCGCTTCCGGCAGCATGTCCCGCGCCGTCTCCGCAAACAAGGCCAGCCACCGCGCAAAGTGCTCCGGCTCCAGCTTCAACTTCAAGTGCGTCTCCAGCGGGTTTCCTTTGAACTGTCCGATCCCCATCAGCACTGCGGCCCAGAAACTCTTCAGCAGCTTCAAGTGCGCGGGCCAATCGCCCACCTGCTCGTTGAAGATTGGCCCAATCACCGCGTCATCCTGCACCCGGGCATAGAAAGCCTCCACCAGTGCACTGATCTCTGCTTCCGTGATTCGCGATTGCTCTACCAGGCTCATGCTCTATCTGATGCCCACACATCGCCGTCGATCTGGTTTTCTATCGCACCGTCCCGGATTCTGCGATAGCTTGCGAAACGCGCAAAAACAAAAGCCGGAAGCGACATTCTGTCACTTCCGGCCCTCATGATCCTCAACCTGTTATGCCGTCTGCGACAGACGCCGCGACAGGCGCCTCGCGGTAAACTTTGCGCCGCAGGCAAACCGGCACATCGGGCCAAAGTTATTCGCCGAAGCGAGGCCAGTCATGTACAGCCCTTCGACCGACGACTCGAAGTTCGAGTCCATCACAGGCGTCCCTTCAGCTGTACGGATCTGGCTCGCTAGCTGTGCGTCTATGAACTTCAGTGAACTCAGCAGCGGCTTGAATCCGGTCCCGCCGATCACATGATCCGTCAGCAGTTCACGCGAACCGCCTTCAGGGTCGCGGTAGCGCACTCGCACCTTCGAGCCAGCCTCGGTTACCTCTTCCAGCTGGCAGCCCAGGTGCGGCTTCACATGTCCCTCAAAGCCGTCCCGCGAAAACCATCCCGGCGCCGGTCCCAGATGCTTGGCCACCACTTTGTGCCGCAGCCTCTGCGGCAACACATGGAAGACAAGCGGCAGATCAACCGCCGCCTTCGAGCGCCAGCCCAGCCCGATCACCGAACGGGGATTCGTAATTCTGTCGATCAATGGCCGGTAATCTGGCGAACGGTCATGGAAATTGATCTTGCTTGCCCGCGCCATCAGCTCTGTCTCGGCTCCCGCCTCGTTGAGCGCCACCGCCGCATTCACCGCCGAAGCACCGCCACCGATCACCAGCACATGCTTGCCGCGAAACGCGTCGAACGGCCCGTGATGAAAGGTATGGCTCACTGCGCTGCGCGGCAGTCCATCGAGCACCTTAGGCAGATACGGAAAGTGGCTGATCCCCACCGCCAGAGCCACTCTCCGTGCCTGGACGAGTTCGCCTTCGGCCGTTTCCAGTTCATACCCGCCTGGAATCTGGCTCACACGGACGATCATCGTCTCTTCCAGACGCGGCACAAACCGCCTCCGGAATTCCTTTCCGTAATCCACAAATGTCGTGCGCCTCACAGGTGGCCCAACCGGCGCATAGGGAATGTCGTTTTCGCGGCAGTACTCTTCCAGCCTGTAGCCCTTGCCGGGCGCATACAGGTCTGAGGCAAATCCATCCGACTTCAGGAACATCCCAGGAGGCATGTGCTTATCCCAGGCCTCCATGACGGGGCCAAAGATGCGATACTCGACACCCAAAGGATTCAGGTGAGCTGCCAGAGACAACCCATATGGACCCGAACCGATAATGGCGACTGAGATCATTCCCCTTACCTTTCACTTTTTCCTGTATGACCAGCTAACCACTACCGGCTTCTCGTTAAAATCCCCCGATGGAGTGATTCATCCACGCCGTCAGTATTCTTTGCCGAGCCCTTGAAAACAGCTTGACAGCGGCTCACTTGCCGCTCACTCTGGGTAACACTTCGCCGATCCCGCTTTCTCTGGAGCGCACATGGAATCTCTCCATCACTTGCACATGGCCAATCCCTGGCCGGTCGTCGTCTGCGCCGTCATGCAGTGGCTCATCGGAGCCATCTGGTACTCGCCGGTCCTTTTTGCCCCGGCATGGATGGCCGCCCTTGGCATCACCCCGCAACCTGGCATGAAAAAGGGTCTGATCGGGGGAATGCTCTCTTCCCTGATCGGAGACCTTGTTCTCTGTTTTGTACTCTGGCACTTCATCATGTGGGCCGAAGCTACTACCTGGGCCACCGGTGCCTTCATCGGCTTTCTCGTCTGGCTGGGCTTCTTTGCCGCGCCCAACTTTGCTCAGGGCATCTATGAAAAGCGCCCATTCAAGCTCTTCGCCATCAACAACGGTTACTGGTTCGTCTGCCTGCTCATCACCGGCGTAGTGCTCGCCGTCTGGAGATAGTGTTTACAGCAGTTTAGCCGTGTCTTTGGCAAAGTACGTCACAATAAAATCCGCCCCGGCACGGCGAATCCCCACCAGAGACTCCAGCATAGCCCGCTCCGGCTCAAGCCAGCCTCGGGCAAAGGCTGCCTGTAGCATCGAATACTCACCCGAAACCTGATATGCCCCCATCGGCACATCGAAGCGGTCCCGCGCCGCGCGAATCACGTCCAGATACGGCATCGCGGGCTTCATCAGCACCATGTCCGCGCCTTCCGCCAGGTCCAGCTCGATCTCCCGCATCGCCTCGCGTACATTCGCCCCGTCCATCTGGTAGCTGCGTCGATCGCCAAACTGAGGCGCTGAGTCCGCCGCCTCACGGAACGGCCCATAGAACGCCGAAGCAAACTTCGACGCATAGCTCAGAATCGGCGTCTGCTCCAGATCCTCCACGTCAAGCTCATCTCGGATCGCGCCCACCCGTCCGTCCATCATGTCGCTGGGAGCCACCACATCCGCTCCCGCCTTCGCCAGGCTTACAGCCGTCTTCGCCAGCAGCTTAACAGAGCTGTCGTTCTCAACCTCGAAACCCGAGCCGGTCTCGTTGACCACGCCACAGTGGCCATGGCTGGTGTACTCACAGAGGCAGACATCCGCAATCAGCACCAGCCTCTTCGCTGCTTCCGTCTGCTTCAGGGCCTTGAGCGCCGTCTGCACAACCCCGGCATCATCCCAGGCGCCGGTGCCGGCTTCGTCCTTGGCCTCGGGAAGCCCAAACAACAAGAGGCCGCCCAGACCAAGCTGCGCAGCCTCTTCCGCTTCCTTTACGGCTTCATCGACGCTGAGATTGAATACCCCCGGCATCGAGCCGATCTCCCGCCGTACTCCCTCACCCGGACACACAAACAGCGGATATATCAACTGCCCCGGTTCCAGCCGCGTTTCGCGAACCAGCGAGCGAAGCGCCTCGGTCCGGCGCATCCGGCGCATCCGAATCAAAGGAAAATCCATCCTTCAATTCTAATCCGCAGGGGCATATCTCACGACTCAATCAGGCGTCGTCGCCTTCATCGACCCTGTTCCTTACCACCGGCTGGTTTGGATACGACGCCAGATCCGCAACCGTAAACTTCCGCCACCACCGAATCACCCACTCCTCAGAGGAAAGCATTACCTGATGGCAGACCTTCCGCGAAGGGCGCTCAGAGTGGTCCTCTTCATTGATGTGTACCTTCTTCACGGGGTCCCAATCCACCCGCCATCGTTTCAGGCCAGTCGAGTCAGTAAACCCGATAATCTGGCCGAGATTCGCCATGCGATTCGTCTTTGTACCGACCAGGGGATGCTCCGTCTCCCGCGTCAACCCAAGGCGAGACCGCGCACAGCTGATCGCACTGTACAGGTCCTTGTGATAGATGCCACACATGAATTCGGCCATGACCAACCTCTTCCGGAGACTTTCGGAGAGTGATTCTCAGAGGTTGATCGTGACATGGCGGAGCCGCGGAGAACCTCCTCAGCGTGTTGGAGGTTCGTTTATCAGGCTTGCTCACCGTCTCGCAAAATGATGCGCAAAGTGCAGCACTACATGCGTCCCCACCGCGACTACCGACAGCAGAATGCCCACCGCAAGCGGCCTCTTTCGCCGCCACAGCCATGCCGCTCCGCACAGGCAGATAATCGCCGGTATCACGATGACCACGAGTATGTGCGTCCATTCCGCTTGTTCAATCCCAAGCTGCGGAAAGGTAACCGCTGTCAGATACAGCAATGCAAACGCGATCATCACCAGTACCGCAGTGCCAAGCGCACCTGCTACTAGCAAACCTGTTTTCTTCCCCATCTGATCCATCGCCAGCCTCTCCCATCTGCGCATCTCTGCGCCGCACAACCTCACCCATTCCTGCCCGGAACGCCGCGCAATTACCGTGATGCTGCCCAACGCCCACCACAAGGCCTCCCATTCGCCTTCGACAAACTCCAGCTCCGCCAGCATCGCCCGCGCCCACTCACGGCCCCGCTCAGGACCAAGGCGTGCCGCAACGGCCACCAATCTCCGAGCTGCACTGCGAACGAGTCCCATCAGCCCTGTGCCTCACCCAACGCGACAGCTCCAAGCCCCTTCGCCGCCTGCGCGTGCCGGCTCTCCCTCACAAACTGCATCCCGTCGGGAGTCAGCCGGTACATATGCCGCGCAGGACGTCCCGGCTCACCGCTCTCCCACTTCGTTTCAAGCAGCTGTCGCTCCTCCATCCGCATCAGGATCGGATAGAGCGTTCCCGACTTTAGCCCAGAGCCTCGACTGATCTCGTACCCATACCGCCATACCGCTGATTCCTCGAGGAACGCTTCCAGTACCAGCAACGTTTGAGGTGAGAGTCGAAGTTTCATGGCGAAACTCTACATATGTAGAGTTTTAGTTGTCAACATTTCCGTTCCAGAAAATTAACTCTAAAAATACTGAAGCCGCCACTTGATAATTATTCGTTTCCATACAATACTGAAGTTGTTGCTTCACTAATAGGCTGCTTAAAGGGGGATCCAACAGTGACTCTGAGGTTCACCGAAGCCCGCCTCATCGCCGCTGACCTTGCCATGGGAGAATCGCCCCGATGGCACAACGGCCGCCTCTGGCTCTCCGACTGGGGAACCCAACAGATCCTCGCATTCGGAACGGACGGCACCCGGAAAAGCGTCGTCCCTGTCCCCTTCGCTCTTCCGTTCTGCATTGACTGGTTCCCCGACGGCCGCCTGCTCATCGTCGCGGGTCGGGAAGGGCGTCTCGTTCGGCAGGAACCAGACGGCTCCCTCGTGACCCATGCCGATCTGACGCCTTTCTCCAGGGGTGGATGGAACGAGATCGTCGTAGACGGTCGCGGCAACGCCTACATCAACTGCGCCGAAGCCATCGTCCTCGTCACACCGGACGGGTCCAATGGCTCAGCACGCAAAGTCGCCGACGGAGGCGCCTTCCCCAACGGCATGGCAATCACCGCGGACAACCGGACCCTCATCCTCGCCGAGTCGCATGGCAAGTGCCTTACCGCCTTCGACATCGCGGCTGACAGCAGCCTCAGCAACCGCCGCCTCTGGGCACAACTCGACGGCCCTCCCGACGGCATCTGCCTAGATAGCGAAGGGTCCGTCTGGTACGCCGATGTTCCCAACAAACGCTGCGTTCGCGTCCGCGAAGGCGGCGAAGTCCTCCAGACCGTACAACTCGATCGCGGCTGCTTCGCCTGCATGCTCGGCGGTGAACACGGCAGGAGACTCTACATTGTCGCCACTGAATGGCGAGGCATGGACAAGATCGCCGAAGTCGTCCAGGCACGCACCGGGCAGCTTCTATCCATTGAAGCGCCAGCACCCGGCGCAGGCTGGCCCGCCAGATCCTGAGCCGAAACCAATTCTCACAACACCAACTTCACTTAAGCAGAAAGGGAAATCCAATGGCAGACCAATCGATACTCCACAACACCTTCGTCCTTGAACGCAGCTACCCCGTGCCGGTTGAGCGCGTTTTCGCCGCCCTTGCTGAGGCCAGTAGCAAACGCCACTGGTTTTACGAGGGCGAGAACAAAGACCTCGACGAGTTTCAGATGGACTTCCGCGTCGGCGGCATGGAGCTGGCGCGCTACCGCTACCGTGAGGGCACGCCGTTCAACGGCGTAACATTCACCAATGAGGCCCAATATCAGAACATCGTACCCGGCAAGCGCATCGTAGCCGCCAACACCATGGCCATGGACGGCAGGTGCTTCTCAGCAGCGCTCATCACCTTCGAATTTCTGCCCACCGAAAAGGGAACCGACCTCATTTTCACTCATCAGGCGGCCTTCTTCGAGGGCTCAGACGGTCCGCAGATTCGCGAAATGGGCTGGCGCAAGCTGCTCGATCAGCTGGGCGCGGAGCTCGCGCGCTCATGACGGAGAACTACGAGGGCGAGCAAGGCCACATCCCGAGAGACAGTCAGTCGGCCACAGTCAACATTGAGCGTCTTTTTCACGCGCTCGGCGACCCGAGCCGCCGCACCATCGTGGAGATGCTCAGCGAAGGACCGCGCTCCGTCTCTGGCCTCGCGGCGCCTCTTGGCATCACGCTCACCGCAGTAGCGCAACATCTGCAGGTACTGGAGGAGTGCGGCCTGGCGCGCACCGAAAAGCTCGGTCGTGTCAGAACCTGCAGTATTGATACGCGGGGCCTGGCCGCACTGGAGAAATGGATAATCGACCGGCGTTCGCCCTGGGAGAAAAAGCTGGACCGCCTGGGGGAGTTTCTAACCGGCCCCGATAAATAGCCCGTAAATCGCTCATGCCACCTTCACAGCATTCTTTGCCCTGTGAAGGTGGCATCTCCGGCTGTCAGCCGCGCGACATCACCTCGTACCCCAACGCATTCGGAGCATTCAATAGCACAACTAGCGTCCAGATTCCCATTGCCGTCCCGAGTGGCATGTGAATCAGCATGATGCAACCCGCCACGATCGCGACCCAGCGTCCCCACGTCGTCTTCTGCATCAGCCCAAGGCCGGCGGCTAGCGCCAATCCCGTACGCAGCGCCACACCCATCCAGGCAAAGCGCAGCCAGAAGAACGGTAGCCCAGGCCCCATCCAGTAGTGATGCCCAAACCGGTTCGGTCCGCCCCAGAAAGGCCCCATGTGCGGTCCCATGAATGCATGCGCAAAGGCCAGCCCCGCAAATCCAGTGATCGCTATCAGCGCGGCGTACACCAGCCAGCCAGTGGCCAGGATATTAATGCGGCGCTCGACTAACCCAAGCGGCAGGCCTATCGGACCCCAAGCCGCCGGACGGGGTCGCGCCTCTGGTATTCCCATTCCACTCGCTTGCCCGCATCGAGGACAAAATCCCTGCCCTGCTACCAGAGCCTGTCCACATCCATTGCAATACATAAGCGCCCATCCTTTCCGCTCGGGCTTCTACTGCCACTGACCTGAATCCTGACCGGAACCCGCGCGTACTGCCTCAACCCATTTACGCAATCAGCATTCTGAATGTTCCCAATACCAGCTGACGAGTTTCCATTACCTGCGCATGTTACTCGAAGTTACCCTTGAAACTCCTTAGTAACTTCGCCTACTAACTCCTGTCTCAACCTGCTACTATCCGGCCATATGCGCTATAAGGCCATACTTTCTGGCTTAAGTAGCGCGCTTCTTCTGTTGCCTGTGCTGGGCACTTTGTGCGGATGCACCTGGAAAGACTTATTCCCTTCTGATACACCTACTGTGCCCAACGCCGTCGCGGTAGATCGCGCGCTTGATCTGTGCTCGCTCACGCACGGGGGCCAGCCCTTCCATCTCATCCTCACCATCGGTCAGCCTGTCCGCGCTCGCTCTGAAAAGCATCGTTCCGCCGAGGTGCAGAGCCATGCAATGCAGGCCCAGGTAGAAATTTTCTGGCTCAGCCCAATCGCGTATCGCACGGTCGTCCACTCCGCGAAATTCAACCAGGTCCGCATCGTCAACGGTGGCGCAATCGAAGAACACGACACCGGCGACTTCTACCCTCGCTGGCTGCAGAACTTCGTCGATGCCCTGCTCGATCCGGTACCCCGCGCCGCCTCTCTGCGCCGTCAACCCGGAGCAATACCCGTCTCCCTTGAATCCCACGCGTGCATCTCCAACAGCGGCGCTCCTGCCGTCGGAGATGAAACTTCCGCTCAGATCTGCTTTCAGGACGTCGAGCCACGTCTGGCGAGCGGCATCGATTTCACGCGCTACGTCTCCTATGACGACTACGCCCCCTTCGGTTCCCAGCAGATCGCACGTACGCTCATCAACGATCTGCCCGCAAATCTCCTTCTCCGCGCTCATGTAACTCTGCTTGAGCCCTTCCCAAAGTCTGCCTACCCGCTGCTCAAAGCCACCCAATACACGCCGCCCTCGCAGCAGGTGCGCACAATGCTTGTCTCAAGATCCATGGCGCAGTCGTTGCTTGAGTCCTCACCCGTAAGCCGGCCGCCGCATATCAGATTCGTAAGTCGCGAGACGTCACCCAGACCAGCCGGGCCTGCCACCCACACCATCGTGTATATCCGCACCGACCGCACAGGCCGGGTGCGTGAGGCCTACCCCGACAGCAACGACGTCTATGGCCTGCACCAGGCAGCTGCTCTACGCGCACTAACTCTGAAATTCAAACCACTGATCGTCAATGGCGCTCCACAGCAGATGGAAGCCCCTCTGGAAATGCCCTGACAACAACTTTCAGCTGATTGGCTTCATCTTTTCCAGAAGGCGCTCAAAGCAGCCCGGGATCTGCGCATTCCACTCACCCCAGTCATGCCCTCCCGGCATCACATGAAACTCATGCGCAAATCCTCGTTCTTTCAGCCGAGCTGCGAACCTCCGGTTGGGATCCAGTAATGGCTCTTTCTGTCCTGCTGTTAGATATAAGTACGGTGTAACTTTTGCATCTGCGCTCTTCACTAGGCAAAGGGATCTCGCGACGCGCGCTCGTCGCTTCCCATCGGTCCAAATATCTGCCGAAACTGCCACCACTGCCCTGGCCGCTTCAGGCTGAACCGTCTCTCCAGCACGTCAAGCGCACCACTCAAGCCGCCTGCAAACGCAAACATTTCCGGATGACGCAGCGCCATCCAGACAGCCCCAAATCCACCCATCGAGATGCCCACGACGGCACGGCTTGCCCGCCCGGTCTTTGCTGGAAACCGCGCCTCAACGTCTGCTATCAGATCATGCACAAGGTAGTCTTCATAGCGATCCTGCGGCACTCGCGCAGCATTGATATAGAACGAGGAGTTACCCTCCGGCATCACCATAATCAATCCGCGTAGCGCATACTTCGAGATATCCGAGTTATCCGACCAATCCCGATAATCCGCGCCCCTGCCATGCAGCAGATAAACCACCGGAAGCTTCTCGCCCGCTTGCAGCTTATCCGGCAAAAAGACCCGGTACGGCACCTCCCGTCTAAGAGACGCGCTCCAGAAGCGCACATCGCGCATCGCTACCCCCTCAGCAATTTTTGGTCGATCCTCAATTCCATGACAGCCGGTCAGAGATCCACTCATCAGTACCATCGCTGTCCCGGCAAGCATCGCAAGCCTGACAAAAACCCTCGTTCGCCGCATAGAAACCCAAGTCTATCCGGTCCTCGCTCTCCGCTTTGCGAATCGTGCAGGACTCGTATCTCATAACGCAACCCTCTGCCCAACCCACTACCATAAGCAAGGTATGTCTTCTTCCGATCCATTCCTCGACCCGGTCCCATCGCCGGTAGCGCACCTCGACGCCCAGGCCCTGGAGTGGCAGCCGCTCCTCGCCCTCGTTGCAGGCTATGCCGCCTCACGTGTTGGCCGCGAAGCCATCGAGTCGCTTGCTCCCTCAACCGATCAGACCTGGATCGAGCACCAGCACCAGCTCGTCCAGGAACTCCGCGCTCTCCTCGATTCTGCGGCGACCATCCGCCTCGGCGGCCTCATCGATCCCTCGAGCCTCGCCGCCAAGTCTCAAATCCCCGAAGCAGCCCTCGAACCCGACGAATTGCAGTCCGTTGCTCGGCTAGCCCATGACATCGCTTCCTGGCAGTCTCTTCTCAAGAATCCGCCCCCAGCGGCCGCCAGCAACATCGCCGCGCTTCAGGTTTTATCAGCCGGCCTCGCGGGAGCAAGCCTTCAGCCGCTCGCTGACTCGATCCAGCGCAAGCTCATGCCCGACGGCACACTAGCCGACGACGCCAGCCCTGAGCTCTCGCGCATCCGTCATGAACAGCAGCGCCAGCAGCGTGTCATCGCCGACTCGCTTCGCGCCGCACTGCGCCGCCTCTCCGCTGACGGCCAGACGCAGGACGACCTGATCACCATCCGCGGCGACCGCTTCGTTATCCCTGTCAAAGCCGAACAAAAACGTCGAGTTTCCGGCGTAGTTCACGGCGCCAGTTCATCAGGCCAGACGGTCTATCTCGAACCGCTCGAGACCATCGAGCAGAACAATGAACTCGTACGCCTTCTCGAAGAAGAGCAGGCCGAGATCCACCGCATCTTCGTCGCTCTGACCCGTCTCGTCGGAACGCATGCAGACGCACTCGTTACCGGAGCCCGCGTCCTTGCGCAGGTTGATACCCTGCAGGCCCGAGTCCGCTTCGCCATCGCCTACGACGCGGCAAGACCCACCTTCACTCCAGGCCTCTTTCGTCTTGAATCTGCCCGTCATCCGCTGCTTGAAAAACGCCTCAAGTCCACCGGAGGCAGTATCGTTCCCTTTACGCTGGAGCTAACCTCAGAGGCGCGCCAACTCATCCTCAGCGGCCCCAACACAGGCGGCAAAACCGTCACGCTCAAGACCACCGCTCTCTGCGCTCTCATGGCCCAGTCCGGCATTCCCGTGCCTGCCGACACGGCGAGCCTGCCCATCTTCGACGCCTTCCTCGCTGATATCGGCGACGCCCAATCCATCGAACAGGCGCTCAGCACCTTCTCCGCACACATCGTCAATCTCGACCGCATTTCCCATCTCGCCGGCCCGTCATCGCTCATCCTGCTCGACGAGCTAGGCTCAGCAACAGATCCCGACGAAGGCAGCGCTCTGGCCGTCGCTGTCGCCTCCTTCTTCCGTGCCTCCGGAGCCTGGTCGCTGATCAGCACTCACCACACCAGCCTCAAAGTCTACGCAGCTAATACCGCAGGCGTACTCAATGCCGCCGCTGGCGTCGATCCGGTCACCCTCATTCCCACCTACAGACTCCAACTCGGCATCCCCGGAGCCAGTGCCGGTATTCAGACAGCGCAGCGCCTCGGCCTCAATCCCGCAATCGTAGAGCAGGCTCGAGAACGGCTCGGCTCCCAGCATGCCGACATCGCCCGCTTCATCGAAAATCTGCACTCGGAAACCGAAGCTCTCGAAGCCGAACGCAAAGCCGCCCGCGCCGAGCAGTATGCACTCAATCAGGAACGTGCGCGCCTTGCCCGCGAAGGCGACGTCGAGCTCAAGCGACGCACGCGCGAGCTCGAACAAAAGCTCGCCTCGCTGCTCAAAGACTTCGAGTTCCAGATGCGCCAGACAGTCTCGGCCATCGATGACAAATCTGCGCAGCTCAAGCTCTCCAAAGAGAGTGAACGTCGTATCCAGCGCCTCCGCCGCGACTTCGAAGAGCAATTCAACTCCACCGTAGTCGCCCACCGCAGCGGAGCAGATAAGGGCGATCCAAACGCGCAGCCTCATCTGGTCCGCCACGTCGGCATCGGTGATCAGGTCCGCATCAAGAGCATGAACAAGATCGCCACCATCACCCGCGAAGTCGAAAAAGATCTCTACGAGGTCGCGCTGGGCCCGCTGAAGATGCGCATCAAGCGCGACGACATCGCCGAAGTCGTCGCCCCGGCCGGTAAGCCGCTAGTCTCCGAAAAACCCCTCGACGCCGTGGCTCGGCAAAAAGGCGTGCGTGTCACCGTCTCCACCAGCGGCTCAGACGACATGAAGTCCGAAATTAATCTCATCGGCCACACCGTCGACCAAGCTACCGATGAGCTTGAAAAGTATCTCGATCAGGCTTTCCTCGCAGGCCTTCCCAGAGTCCGAGTCATCCACGGCACAGGCATGGGCATCCTGCGCCGTGCCCTCCGCGAATACCTGCGTACCCATCCTCATGTAGCGCGAATCGAAGAGCCGACTCACCAAGAAGGCGGCGCAGGCGCCACAGTTGTCGAACTCAGACAGTAATTACGGATAAACGCGTCTGCGCTGCGATCGAAACTTGGCCGTTATGTTGACTTGCGGAAAGATCTCGAGCAGGGAAGCAAGCTCACGGAATTCCTTTCCGCAGCCCGGACAAGTCACCACGATAGACAACGTCGGATCAAACTCCGGCTTGGCATCCGGTCCCAGGATGCAAACCGGCACACGTAAATAGCACCCATCCGTCGGACAGTGAGCCACCAGGCAATCCATAACGTCGATCCCTCGATCCATCCATCATCCACGCAAGGCCCATGCCCGTCTAGCAGATAATCGCGCTTCTGCGTGCTCAAACTGCTATTCTCGAATTCCCGCTACCCGCGGAAGCCCCAGCTCCCTCCGCGCAAAGAGCCGAAACTCCAGCGGATACGAAGGCGCGTGTTCGGTCCACGAGCGTCGCACCAGGTCCACCCGGCACCACCGGCGGAACAGGCAGATCCACCACTCCGCATGTGGCGAAACCCGGTTGTCGGGAAACGCCAGCGCCAGGTTCACGTATACCGTTGCCATAAAGTCCAGCATCGAGTTTGCAAACTGCGTCGCGTAGGCAACTGCTCCTTTATCCAGGTGCGCCGTAACCCATTGCCGCTCTCTGTCACCCGGCGCCGGATCGTTCAGCAGCATCTCGAGACCTGCCAACTCCGCCCGCGTCCGCAGCTCCGACAAAATCGACTCATACTGTTTTAAGTGGTCGCCAAGATGCTTCTCCATCTCCGGCGTTCGCGGATACCAGATTGCGTACATCCGCTTGAAAAGCTGGTCCAGCGTGTCGGGTCTCTCGAACCGGTTCTTCCGCGGTGATAGCGCAGGCCGTATCGCCGTCATCGCCACATGATGGCCAAGCCGCCGGTAGGCTTCAAACTGCGTCTCAGTGAACCACTGGTTCGCTGTTGAGTCCTGCGGAAACACCCCGTGCGCCAGCTGATATGCCAGCAGGTCAGCCGGTTCATCGCCTACGAGCGACGACTTCATGTACACAATCACGCCCGTATACCTGTCTTCATCATCTGATTCCAGGCATTCGCACGATGTCTCAGCATCCTCGTCCTCGCCCATGTCTTCCGGAGGAGGAGGATAGCGAATCGTTCCCACTACGCAATGCGTCTCGCTGTATCCCGTTTTCTCGTCAATCCGCAGCGGACGGAGGTCCAGATCTATCTCCGCTCCAAAATCCGAACGACACTTGGTGATCGCGCCGCCGATTCCGTCAAAGCTAATCGTCGGATCCTGCTCTGCATCGCAAACCACAATGTACCGGCATCGCCGCCGTACCAGCTCATACAAGCCCATATTCTCGAAGTGCCCGCCATCGCTCAGATTCACAAACGGCGCGCTGTCGTCCACCAGCCCAACAAGTTCTTTCAGCAGATACCACAGTGCAAATCTGGGCGTAACCCTCCCGTTGGTTGCCTTCCACCGGTCCATCCTGCGCGTGTTGGTGATCCACCAGCCCAACCGCACATTGAAGAATGTCATCAGGAACGCCAGCGCTGGATTGCTGTTATATCCCTGGCTGGGATTCATCGCCGCACCCGAGATAGCCACCGCCGTATCCAGGTGAATTCCGCCTCCCGGATACGCATACTCACTCGTCGGAACGTACCCGTTGTAACTCACATGCTTCTTGACTTCAGCATCTGTCCACGAGACGGAATACCCCGAATACATCGGCGTAAAAGCAAAGCTCGTACCCTTTCGCTCCTGCGTTGCAAGATCCTCGCCCGTGGTCAGATTTAGCGTCGTGCAGAAGATTGGGAACGGCCCATCATAGCTGTCTTTGTCGTCTGGCAGCCTCGTTGGATTGAAAGCATTCGGCAGCAAGCTGGCCACAGACGGCGGCAGCTTCGTTGCCCGCGGATTCACCATCCCCGGCAGCTCGCCGCGCCCGTCAAAGCCCGTAAACGGATCTGCCTGACGATTCGAGACTGTTGCGCCCAGATAGCATCGCGACAGGCGGTTGCGGTAGAACAGCTGCATCGAAAACTCATTCACATCCACACGCCATCCAAACAATACCGCCACGAGCAGCGCCACGCTCACACAGATCACATCCACGACACCGTACGATATATCGCCAAGGACGGGGAGATGCGCCTGTTGTGCCAGCCATGGCAGACTGAAATAGAGCCGGTCGACGTCCCATGCCGCAGCCGACGAGATTCCCAGCAGCAGCCCGATGATCGTCACTGGAGCCGCAGCCAGGGCCAGCAGATCCATGGGCTTCATTCTCAGGAATCCGGTCTCTGTCGGTTTGCCGTCCGCCTTCCCGCTCCATCCCGTCAGAATCGTCGTCAGATGCGCCGCAGCAAATGCGGCAACCGATGAAAACTTCAGTGTAGTGCTGCGATAGAACATCCAGTAGCCCGCGTATGGAGCGAGCAGTGCCAACCCCACCACTCCGGTCCAGAGGCCTGCATATAACAGCGACCAAGCCCGAAGTCTCGCCAGCCATTCTCTCCGTATATCGGAGAAGGCTCGCCCCAGTAGTCCCAGCGCCAGTTCAATACCGATATACGGAATGCTCAACAGCAGCCCCGGCAGCACCACCACCTCAATCCGGCGTGGATCAATGCGCAGTCCTTTGCCGCCATTCGGCGCGCCGTTGACCTCTCCGGCAAGTTTCGCCGTGAAATGCTCGCCTTCTCCGCTCACAGAAAAATTAAGCGTCTGCTTCGCCGGCTTCTGTGCGTCCAGCGGGCCAACCAGATCGCTCAACTTCTGCGCCACCGGAACGCTGGCCAGAACCAACCCATATCCAATCGCACAGGCCGCCGCTGTCGCCAGCAATCCAGACGCGGCAAAACCGAGTCCGGCGGTAAACCGCTTTCCCCAGCCTGCACCGGCATGCGATGCCTTATACGAACGTGTAGCTCCACCTGCAAAGATCACCACCATCACCACGGCCAGCACCCACACGCCAAACGCCACCGGACCCACCCACGACCACTCCAGGTGTTCCCCAACACCCATGCGCGTCCAGAAGCTCGTCCATAAGGCAAACACCAGCCAGGGCAGAATAAGTCTCAACTGCACCTTGCGATTATTGAGCAGATCAGTCTTTGATAACGCTGAGCCCTCGGCACCAGCTAGCCGCATCGCCAGTTGACGTCTCAGGTTCGTTCCTAGTTGCAGCAGGGACAAGGCGGCAATCAAGCAAAAGAAGACTTCAGCAATCCAGGGCAACGGCCCGGTCAGCGGACTGCAGTTCACCTGTCCGCGCTCGGGCGCCAGCGCCAACAGCCGTATCAGCAGAAAGATAAAGCTCAGGGCTGCGACAATTGGTATCTGGTTCAAAATCGTATTCCGCAGCCAGATCGAGATCAGCGTCCATGTATCGGCGGAGAACATTCCGCGCGCCGGCGTCAGGTAGCTTGCATAACGCTTCAGCCACTTGATCGGCTCTGGTGCGCGCGGCAAGCAGCCAGGCTCCGCCTGCGGAATCAACTCCTCGACCACCCCATCCCGTCCTCGAGGATTGCGCAAAATCCATGCCGCCAGAAACTCGTGAATATAACCGCCGCCCGACACCGACGACAGATAGTCGATATGCGGCAGCAGCCCTAGCTGCGCCAGACCCTGCAGCATTCCAAGATTGAACGTTGCGCTGCGAATCCCGCCCCCGGAAAAGCAGACCCCGGTAAGCCCTTCTTTGCCAACGGTTTTGAAGATATCCTCAGCATCAGCCGTGCGGTGCCAAGATCCGCGGGCCTCCATCTCTTGTTCGAGCAGCCATTTGCTTGGCACATAGTGCGTATGAATCGCGACGAGCTTCTGGAGCTTCGGGTTGTGCGGCAGGTCACTTTTCAAATCGTCCCGCGAGTAAGTTGCATCCAGAAACCGCAGCGTCTTGGGAAAAACCACCTGCATCAATTCGTCGATCGGGATATCGTTGCTCCCCAGCAGATACCGCCTGACAAGGCGTTTCTTGAGGTTGGCGCTGTAGTCCAGCTCTGTCTTCAATTCCTCTTTGCTGTAACTCTTGTCCTTTACCTGCACCGTCGTGGAAGCCGCGCGCCCAGCCAGCCCCCGCCTCTCCGGAAAGAGCATGCCGAGAATCTCCGTTGTAGGCAGGTCGCGTGTCTCGGTGCCGAAGTGTTCCCACAGATCCTCGCGAAACTTTGCACTCCGCTCCAGCTCAGTACGCAGTTCCAGCTCGCTGTAAGCCCGCCCCTCCACACGCACCATCTCGGGAAATGCCAGCTGCACAAGCCGATCGCAGTAAGTCTCGTTTGACTCCCTGCCCATCGCCTCTTTCTTGTTGCCGCCCATCGCTCCGCCCTTTCTTGTCTATCTCAAGCCAGTCGCAATGCTTACCGATGTACAGCCCAGCCGGGTTGCAGTCGATTAAATCACGCCGCTTCTCTGCACGACAGAAGAATCCGGCCCCTGACTATTCCCGGCTGAATGGTATGGTGAATCCAGCGCCCAGGGCGTTGCTCGATTTCATTGCCGATCTATCCCGCTCATATGAAGACCGCTGCCAAGCTAAACAACATTCAGCTTCTCCGCGCATTCGCCGCCGTAGCGGTGGTCATCTTTCACACCGGCTTCGCCTTCCCCTACATGCGCCCGTTCGGTTCCTTCGGCGTCGATGTTTTCTTCGTCATCAGCGGCTACATCATGGCCCGCATTCTCGATCCGGACAGCGACTCCACGAGCGACTTCTTCTTCCGCCGCCGTGTGCTGCGCATCGTGCCACCTTACTGGTTCTTCACCCTGTTGCTTTTCCTGGCTGCGCTACGCGTACCCCAGCTCATGGGTGCAACGCGTGCCACCCCCGGCGATCTTTTAAAGAGTCTCTTCTTTATCCCGTTCAGCAAGGGAAATGGCCTCATCCAGCCGCTGCTTTTCATCGGTTGGAGCCTCAACTATGAGATGTTCTTCTATCTCTCTCTTGCCATCGGACTCCTCATCTCGGCGCGCCGGGCAGTCTGGTTCGGTGCGGGCCTCGTGCTTGCCACCATGCTCGCCTGTATGCCTTTCGCAGATGCAAATATTCCAGCCCGCTTTTACTCGCGTGACATTGTCATGGAGTTTCTCCTCGGCATCCTCAGCTATTACCTATGCCGCTCTATTCCCGACACAACAGCGCGCAGACTGCGCGGCCTTGCACTTTTGGTGGCAATCGCTTGCGCACTCCTGCTCATCGCTCTTCAGGGCGTCCTGCCACAACTGGCCAGGAATTTCTACGGCTACCGCACGCTCTCCCTTGGTATCCCTTCGTTCCTGCTTGTGACCTCAGCAGCCGTGCTCTCTCAGGCTGATTGGGACGCGCGTCTCTCGTGGCTCGTTCTCGTAGGCGATGCGAGCTACATCCTCTACCTCATCCACCCTTACTGCGAGTATTCACTTGACCGCGTCCTCGCTGTGCATCACCATTGGCTTAAGCGCGAGACAGCCACCGGAGCCTTCATCGGCGTTTCGTTCTCCATCCTGGCTGCTGTTCTGATCCACCTCTACGCTGAACGCCCCACCGTCCGCTTTCTCAATCGCAACTTCGGCGGCAAGCGCAAATCCACCGAATTCGCCACCCCTGCCGTTAAATAGCGCGGGCATCAGCCCGCGCTCAACTTCACGGGCATCCCAACCTCCGGATCACCGCCAGCCGCGTCTAATCTTTGTACCCGCTCAAAGCGACATGAAGACCGCCTACATAGCCCTCGGCGCCAACCTGCCCAGCCAGGCCGGCACACCGCGCCAAACCCTCGACGCAGCAGTCGCGCGTCTCGGCGAACTCGGCACCCTCGTCGCCCACTCCAGTTACTACGCTACCGACCCAGTTGGCTATGCCGACCAGCCCACATTCCTGAACGCCGCCGCAGCCCTGCAGACCGATCTCGAACCCGAAGCCCTTCTCGAACGCCTGCTCGCCATCGAGCGCAGCTTTGGCCGCGATCGCTCCCATGGCATTCTCAACGGTCCTCGCACCCTCGATCTCGACCTGCTGCTCTACGGCGACCGCATCCTGACCACTCCGGCTCTGCAGCTTCCTCACCCCCGCATGGCTGAGCGTGCCTTTGTCCTGATCCCGCTTGCCGAGATAGCGCCAGACCTGATTCATCCTCTGTTGCAGAAATCCATGAAACAATTGCTCCAAGAACTGAAGCCCTGATTCCTCCCTCAAGGATTCTGATGTCGCGCCACAGGACTGCCCTCAATCCGGCATCGCCCCGGTATCTGCTTCTCATGACGGTGCTCCTCTGCCTGCTTGCTTCCTCGTGCCTTCCAGCCTCAGCTCAGACGCAGTCAACAACCTCCGCCCTCGTCTCCGTCTTCGACACCAGCGGAGCTCCCATCGTCGGCGCGCGAATCACGTCGCCCACTGGACAAGTACTCGGCGTCACTGATTCCACCGGACGCGCAGACATCCCCTGCGCTGTGCCCTGCGCCGTTGTCGCCGAAGCCCAGGGCTTCGCGACGCGTCAGCTTCTCTGGCATCCCGGCTCGCTCATCACTCTTGAGCTCGCCTCGATCAACCAGCAGGTCTCCGTCACCGCCTATCGCACCCCACTCGGTGACCTCCAAAGTCCTGCCAGCACTCGCCTCCTCACCCCCACAGACCTTCACGAGTCCGCACCCATCACGCTCGACGGCCAGCTTCGCCTGATCCCCGGCGTTGAAACCTTCCGCCGCTCCAGCTCGCTTGTGGCCAACCCTTCCTCGCAAGGACTCAGCCTGCGCGGCCTCGGGTCAACCTCGGCAAGTCGAACGCTGGTGACCCAGGATGACGTTCCGCTCAACGACGGTTTCGCCGGCTGGATCCACTGGGAGGAGCTTCCTGAGCTCTCCATCAACTCCATTGAAGTCGTACGCGGCGGCGCCAGCGATCTTTACGGCTCCAGCGCCATCGGCGGCGTCATCAACATTCTGCCCGTACGTCCGACCCAGAACCTCGTCGAGCTCAAGTCCAGCTATGGTGGCCAAAACACCTACGAGGATGCCCTGCTGCTCGAGGCCACCCATAGCCACTGGGGGATCCTCGCTACCGGCGGCGTCCTCGGCACGGACGGCTTTATCTTGACCACTCCTGACCAGCGCGGTCTCATCGACGTCCCCTCCAACGTCCACGCCCAAAACGGCCTTGTCCTCCTCGACCGCCACGACGCCCAATTCCGCCCGTATGCCCGCCTCAGCATTCTTAATGAAGCCCGCTCCAACGGCACCCCGGTTCAGGTCAACGGCACCCGTATCTGGCGTTACGCCACAGGCAGCGACTGGAGTGCACCGCACGACGGCAGCCTTGTCTACCGCTTCTACGGCTCAACCGCACACTATCGCCAGACCTTCTCCTCCATCGGCCCAGGCCGAAACTCCGAAACCCTCAATCGCTTTGCCAAGACCCCTGACAATGAGCTTGGCGCCGTCGTTCACTGGAGCCAGCCCATTCTGACCAGCCGCTTCGGCCCCGGTCTGCTCCTCCTCGCCGGCGCAGACACGCATGACATCCGGGCCAACGACCAGGAAGCCGTCATCCGGGCAGGTGTCCAGACCGCAGTCAACCAATCCGACCGTCAGCGCCAGACCGGAACCTACGCCGAGCTGCTCTTTACGCATAAGGCCTGGACCATCTCCGGCTCCGGTCGCGTCGATTGGTTCTCGAACTTCGACGGCCTGACCTGGAAAAACGACACACCCAGTCCGCTCCCCAGCTTCTCTGAAACTGTCTTCGACCCGCGCCTCGGCGTATCGCGCAAGCTTGGCTCACACTACGCCATCTCCGCCACCGGTTTCCGAGCCTACCGTGCCCCGACCGCCAATGAGCTCTACCGTTCCACCCAGGTAGGCAGCCTGCTTACCCTGCCCAACAACGATCTCCGCAGCGAACGCGCTACGGGATGGGAAACTGGCATCGCCTCCGAATATCGCTGGGGTACCTTCCGCGCCAGCTACTTCTGGAATCGCGTCAACCGCCCCATTACCGCTCTCACCACCAGCCCCAACACCAACCCCATCCTGCTGATGCGTGAAAACCTCGGTCGAATCGAGAGCCGCGGCATCAGCCTCGATGCGGAGTTCCAGCCCACCCGCTGGATGACCCTGCAGGGCGGCTACCAGTACACCAACGCCACAGTGACCCAGAACAACGCGCAGTCCAACCTCGTCGGCAACTGGATTCCCCAGGTCGCCCACAACATGGCCACCGCCCAGCTTCGCGCCTACCGGCCCTCTCTCGGCGTCATCAGCCTCCAGAGCCGCATCAGCGGACACCAGTACGACGACGACGCAAATACCTACCTGTTGCACAGCTACTTCAAGTTCGACGCCTACGCCTCTCACGACTTCGGCAAGCGCATCGAAATCTTCGCGTCAGGCGAAAACCTCTTTGACCGCAGCATCGAAGTAGGCCGCACACCCACTCTCACCCTCGGTACTCCCCGGATCGCCCGGGCCGGCTTCCTCTTCAAACTCGGACCCGGTAAGTAGGTAATCCCCTCTGCCCACCTGAATCAGCTGTCCGTCTGCGGACACTGCAACCTGGTAGTGGACACTCAGTCTCGCGTCGACCCTCTCAACTCACACAAAAATAAGGGCAATCGCCCAACAACCTTTGGGCAGGAACTTGCTGCTAAATCCTCGCGTACAGAGAATCAAGCCCATCGTCCAAAGGGCGCCACTCTGCCGGAACAGGCCCTCCCCCACCCTTCAAGCAGGAGATCGAGAATGACGACACTGGTACAGGACGTGCGCTATGCACTACGGCAACTGAGGCAGACACCGGGTTTCACCATCACCGTGCTGCTGACCCTCGCCCTCGGCATCGGCGCCAATGCGGCCATCTTCACCCTCGTCAACGCCGTTCTCCTTCAGCATCTCCCTGTCTCCGATCCCAAAACGCTCGTCCGCCTGGGGGATGAGAACGACTGCTGTGTAAACTCAGGTACTCGCGACGACGGCAAGTACTCCCTCTTCTCCACCAACACCTACGAGTTGCTGAAAAAGAACGTCCCCGAGTTCGAAGAACTTGCCGCTATGCAGGCCGGCTTCAGTTATCGTCCCGTCACCGCCCGACGCGATGGCTCACAGACCGAGGCGCGCTCTGTGATGGGTGAGTTCGTCTCCGGCAACTACTTCCGTACTTTCGGCCTCCGGCCTCAGGCCGGGCGTCTGTTCACCGATGCCGACGACGTCAAGGGTGCGCCGGTAACGGCGATTCTGAGTTACGAATCATGGAAACATGAATATGCCGGGGACACCTCGGTCATCGGCAGCACATTCTGGATCAACACCAAAGCCGTGACCATCATCGGCATCGCTCCGCAGGGCTACTATGGCGATCGCCTCATCAGCACGCCGCCCGAGTTCTATCTGCCTCTTCGGTCCATGGAGCTGCTGGCGAACACAACCTACGTGAACGACCCCGATGTCGAATGGCTCTACTTTGTTGGCCGCGTCAAACCCGGCGTCGCGCTCGAGCCGCTCCAGCAAAAGGTCAGCGCCCTGCTTCGCCAGGCCTTTACACCCAGCAAGTTGTTCACCGGTCAAAAGGGCCAGGTCCTCTTATCCAAATCGCACATCGTTCTCACGCCGGGCGGTGGCGGCATTCAGAATATGCAGGAGGAATACTCCTCGCACCTGCATCTGCTCATGTGGATTTCCAGCCTCGTGCTCCTGATCGCCTGCGCCAACATCGCCAACCTGCTTCTGGTACGCGGAATGGGCCGCCGTGCCGAGATGTCCCTGCGCACTGCGCTCGGAGCAACGCGCACCCGCGTCATCCGTCAGTTGCTCACCGAAAGCGTCGTGCTCGCCACCCTCGGTGGCCTGGCAGGTCTCGCCGTCGCTTATGCGGGAGCGCACATGCTCCTGATGCTTGCCTTCCCCGACGCTAAAAACATCCCCATCCAGGCCAGCCCGTCTCTTCCTGTCATCGGATTCGCCCTCGCCTTATCCCTTGTCACCGGCGTCCTCTTCGGAGTAGCTCCGGCGTGGATGGCCGCCAGAAGCCAGCCCGCCGACGCACTCCGCACTGGCTCGCGCACCACTACCGGCGGAGCCACAATCCTGCAGCGCGTACTGGTCGTACTTCAGGCCTCTCTCTCCCTGATCCTGCTCGTCGGCGCTGGCATCTTTGCTCAGAGCCTCAACAAGCTGCAAAGCACCGACCTCAAACTCGACTCCCGCAATCGCTACATCGTTCACATCAACCCGCAGGCTGCGGGATACAGCCAGAGGCAGGTCGAAGCGCTCTATCACACCATGGAAGACCGCTTTCATGCCATTCCCGGCGTCTTGAAGGTCGGCATCTGCACCTACACTCCCATGGAAGACAACAACTGGGGCACCGGCATCGCAGTGCAGGGCCAGCCTGACGCGACGATGGGAGCCTCCTTCGTCAAAGGCAATGCGGAGTTCTTTGATTCCGTCGGAACCCACGTCGTGATGGGTCGTGGAATCCAGCTACAGGACACCTCCACCGCGCCGCCCGTCACCGTCGTCAACCAGACCTTCGTCAAGGACTACTTCAAGGGCAAGAATCCCATCGGCCACCGCATCGGGCCTCCCAAGTCACCCGGCGACTTCGAAATCGTCGGCGTTGTCGAAGATAGCGTCTATACCGCCGTGCAATGGAAAGACCATCGCATGTACTTCGTCCCCATGATGCAGCGCTATGCGAGCGACAAAGATCCGATCGAAACCGACCTGTCGCTCTATGCCGGAGCCATCGTCCTTCAGACCGCACGGCCCATGAGCGATATCGAGCCTCTGACGCGAAGGACGCTCGCCAGCATCAATCCCAATCTCACCATCGTCAAATTCCAGACCTTCGATGAGCAGATCGCCGATCGCTTTACCGAGGAGCGGCTGATCTCTCGCCTTACCTCGCTCTTTGGCGGCCTAGCCCTTCTGCTCGCAGCCATCGGACTCTATGGCGTCACCGCCTACACCGTCGTGCGCCGCACCTCTGAGATCGGTATTCGCATGGCTCTCGGCGCGGAGCGCGGCAGCGTCATCATCATGATCATGCGCGGAGCGATGATTCAGACCTTGCTTGGCCTCGCCATCGGCATTCCTGTTGCGCTCTTCTGCATCCGCTACGTCAAGTCCCAGCTCTACGAGATCACCAGCGTCAACCCAACGGTAATGATCTTCTCCGTCCTGACCCTGACCGCAGCAGCCTGCATCGCCGGCATCATCCCCTCACGCCGCGCCGCATCCATCGACCCAGCCCGCGCCCTGCGCACGGAATAACGGCAGCTATCTCACACCTATCTTTCTCTTTCCACCACAATCGGGTGCCCCATCCTTCACGTTTTATGTGAAGGGTGGGAGACCACGGACCACCCACGGATCTATGACCTGCTTACACATCCAGCCCAAAAATTCAACCGAAATCACTGCCAATCAAATTAGCCTTCTAACGTCTCATCCTCATTTTCCGCATCATACCCGTGACACACAAATCTGATGGAGGTATTCAGATGACGGACCAATCGAACAAAGGCTCGATCGCATCAACGGCACTATATGGAATTCTTGGCGCAGGATTGCTTTACTACGGTCGCACATCGAAACCGGGAATACGCGCAACCCTAGCCACGACCGCTGGCCTAAGCCTCATCACCAAAGCCGTAAGCTCCGTCGTCATTGCAGCCCTCGCGCCCTCACACGGCTAAACACCTCGTCAGGACGACGCATACAGCCATCCGCCGTGCTCACTATTTCCCGGTCGGTCCGCAACGCGACGTTTGTGAGGTTTACTGACACAAGAAAAGCGTTTCCCGATAGCAGGACAGGATAGAATTTGTCCCGTAAGCTTCGGATGTTGGCCCAAAGGTAAATACATGGCCGAGAATAAGACCAAACCCACAACCATAAGCGTTCTGACCTTTCTCGATGCGTGTGCTGACGAAGCGCGACGTACAGACGCCAGGGTTCTTGCGAAGCTGATGCAGAAGATCACAGGCAACGAGCCCGTGATGTGGGGATCGTCGATCGTTGGCTTCGACAGCTACCACTATACGTACGAGAGCGGGCGTGAAGGCGATATGCCCATCGTCGGCTTTTCGCCCCGCAAGGCAGCCAACGTTTTGTACGGCACGATAGGTTTTGACGGTGCTGAGGCGTTGCTCGCCAGGCTCGGCAAGCACTCCACCGGTAAGGGATGTCTGTACATCAAGAAGCTTGCAGAGGTGGACATGAAAGTACTTGAGGTACTCGTCGAAAAAGCCGTTGCGGCAACGAGAGCGCGACACGCAAGACAAGCGTAGGGCTGGCTGCCCATCTCTAGCTAAGAAATAACAAGCGCGCCCCACATCTCGGTTCCGAGATCTGGAATTACTTCTTCCGCACCGTCGCCACTCGCTCCTTCAACAGCGGATCGTCAGGCAAATGCGCCCAGTCGTAATAAACAGCCAGATCCCGCATCGCAATCACGCGATACCCATTCTCCTTGAGATACATCATGCAGCTGCGCAAAAGCTCTGGCGGCGTATTCACCCATGGATGCGCCACATCTGGCACGCCATGAAACTGCAGCACCGCGATCTTCCCATCCTTCGCCTGCGCCACCACCTTCTTGAAGTGCTCCAGCGTCCACCCAGGGTAAGAATCCCCCGTCGTCGGAATCAGCAGCGGATGATTCTTATTAACATCCAGCGCCGGTCCAACTTGAATCTCGCCATAGTCCACCTCCGGCTGCATGCCCCGCCGCGCCAGCTTGTAGCCACGCGCCTGTAGCTGCGCAATCGCCTCCGGCCCAAAGTTGTCTCCCGGCCACCCGAAGCTCACTGGCTTTGGCACTCCAACCTTCGCCAGCGCCTCTTCCACCTGTTGCAGCTCCGCGCCGAGCGTCGGCCCTTTCTCTGGCGTTTGAAAGCCTGAGTGTGTCCAGGTGTGATTCCCAATCTCGAACCCGCGCCGGTTGAGGTCAGCCACTTCCTCCCAACTCATGAAGTTCGCCTTATCCTCCATCCAGTTATGCGTGATGTAAAACGTAGCCTTGAATCCCAGCTTCTCCAGCAGCGGAGCCACAAAGGTGTACTGCGTCTTCACCGCATCGTCAAAGGTCAGCACCACCGTCTTGTCAAGCACCGGCACAGCCGCATGCGCTGCACACGCAAACACCACGCAGACCAATACCGTGCACGCCGATGCGGCCCAGCCCCAAAACTTCCGCTCGAATATCTTCAACCGCCCCTCCAGATATGCCATTACTTCACCCCGGCCAACTCACCCATCTTCAGATACACGCCGTTCGTCCACCCAAATCCAATGACATTGGACTTATATCCCGCCGTCACGTGCACCTGTGCGTTCCCCGCCTCCACGTTGTACTTCTCGCGAATCGTCCCATCATCCGCAAACCCGCGATCCACCGTCCCGCGAAACTCCCCCGCAATCCTCTTCGCATCGTCGCGATACTGATACGTTGCAAGCCCCGCCACGGCAATCCAGTTCGTCGGAGCCCACCCGAATGGCTCATCCCACTGCATCCCGCTGTTGGTCGCGCTCATCGCCAGCCCACCCGGCCGTTCAAAGACCTTCAGCTTTCCTTCAATCTCCATCGCCTGCTCGCGCGTCGCCACGCCAGCCCACAGCGCATAAAACGAAGTTACATAGGCATAACTCGAAGCCTTGCCCCGCGTAAAATCGAAGTCCTCAAACGTCCCTTCTTTCGCGCTCCACAGATAACGCTGCATAGCAGCATTGCGCTTCTTCGCGCGCTCCTCCCACACATGCGCGTCAGCCACCTTGCCCAGCACATGTGCAAAGTGCGCCATGTCCCGCTCATATCGGAACAGCAGGCTGTTCAAACACACCGGAGCATAGTGATGCGTCGCGCCAGAGAATGCCCCAAAACGAAACGACGTGTCAAACCCCGACTCGCGCATCGCCCTGTCTCCCTCATAGAACTCATGCGTCAGTCTGTAACCATCCGCGTGCGCCCGCATACAAACCTCAGAGACCGTAACATCGCAGCTCGTCTTCTTCAGCCGCACAATTTCGTTCGCATCCGGATGCTCCTGGCTCTTCACCAGAAACCCGGCATTCTGCTGCGGATGCGCCACCAGCCAGCGAATCACATCCGAATAGTAAGTCGAGTCATCGGCCATCTCCGGCACAGGCCCCTGTCCATAATCGAAGTACCGCGCCAGCCCTGTCGTACCCGCCTTGTGCTCCGGACGCAGCCATGTTTCATAATCCTTCTGCGCCTCGGCATAGCCGCGCTCCAGCCATGCCCGCTTCGCCGCAGCATCAGAGAAACTACCCTGCGCCTCATACACAGCCCTCATCATGGAAGTAAGAAAAGGCGGCTGCGATCGCGTCAGGAAATAAGTCCGGTTTGCATTCAGCACCGCGCCGTAATGCTCTATCTCAAACCAGAAATTCTCCACCATTCCGCGGGCTAACTCCTGCTGCCCATCCACCACCAGGCCGAGGATAATAAAGTAACTATCCCACCCATACATCTCATTGAATCGTCCGCCCGGCACAACGTACTTATTAGGCAGATAGAGCAACCCGGGCTGCATCCCGGCTCTCACCAGCTCCTCCGGCATCAGATCGCCCAGCTTGCCGACGCGCTTCGGCAGCGCAGCTACCTTCACCCCGCAACTGGCCGTAAGTTCACGTACCTTCGCAGGCGCGGGCACCTCCGCTGGAAGATACAACACCGGCTTTGTCGTGACCTTTACATCCACCAGCGAGTGGCAATCGGTCATCGACCGCGAAAGCTCATCCCATCCCGCGTGTATATATGCCAGCGTCGCCGCCGGATCCACCGCTTTCGTGCCTGCCGTGTTTGTCTCAGCAGCCTGCTGTGCCCACAGACCCGGCGTCGCTGTCAGCAAGACCCAAATAGAACACCTTCGCAATATTCCCATACTGCACAGGAGTCTACAGCACCCGATGTCCCGGGAACATCTTGCACCGGGCCGGTGTCTATCTCGGCAGCAGGATCTCCACAATCCGTCGCAGCGCTGCTAACTGAATAACTCACTAACTCGCTGCAGGCGAAGCGTGCTAACTCACGCTAAAGGAGTCCCATGTTCGAAGACGCTACCTTCCACTCTCGCGGCATCCTTCCCAATCAAGCCCCCAAATGGATGCTGTTAACATCTGCTGTCAACGCGGCCCTCGTCGCTGCGCTCATCGTGCTTCCGCTCCTCTATCCCGGCACGATGCCCGGCCAGTTATTCCACCGCATCCTCTACACCCCGCCCGCCGAGGCAGCCCCCATCGTGCAGCATCCACTCAGCCAGCCCGCAAACGCCTCCGCTCGTCCCATTCCAAATCCATTCATCGCGCCGTCCATAGTCCCCACTCTTATCTCAAAAGATCCGGTCGGACCACCGCCCGGGCCAACCGCTCTCCCCTCCGGCACAGGCGACATTCCCGGCGCTCTCAATCAATCCGCGTCCATCTTTCACACCGCCTCACTACCCACGGTCCAGTCCGCACCCTCCGCAATGAGAATCATTTCAAGCGGCGTGTCCAATGGCCTGCTTCTCTCTCGCACCAATCCCACCTATCCGGCAATCGCCCGAATCATGCATATCTCCGGCACAGTAGTTCTCACCGCCACAATCTCAACCACCGGCCGCATCGAAAATCCTCAAGTTGCAAGTGGACCACCCGCGCTCCGTCAGGCTGCGATCGATGCAGTCCGAGCCTGGCGCTATCGTCCCTATCTACTCAACAATCAACCCGTGGAAGTTGAAACGTCCGTCTACATCGTCTTCAAGCTGGAGTAACGTTACGTGCAGCCGTCGAAAAATAAACTTCTAATTCAATCTTGCAATTACATTGCCTAACCCAACCGAACAAAGAAAGCAGCTACACCAAAGTAACTGCCCGGGCTACCATACCTATAACTTTCGAGACGAACACCCGCTGGAGAAGATACAGAGATACGAATATAAAACACAAAGGCCGCGATCAACGATCGCGGCCTTTACTTCAAAACCTCAATATATCTGAAAATAATCGCTCTGCACTCAACAGAAGTACGTTGCTCTCTCCAGCTATTCTTTAAGCTTTGGCTTTCTGCGCTGCCCAACGCCTGCGCTGTGCATCTGCGATGGCCTTGCGGGCTTCGGGACTAAGTACGCGCTTTCCGCTCGTCTTAGCCTTTGCCGGCCTCCCCACCTTCGCAGCAGGTTTCCTGCCGGGCTTGCCTTTTACTGCGGAGATCTTGGCTTCTACTTTGCCAGTCTCCGAAAGAAGATTGCGTACTTGCTTCAGCCGCGCAATCTCCGCATCTAGTTGTGCGATGATACCGTCAATTGCCATAGGCCAAAGAATATCGCATTCCTGTGGATAAGTCGAACCACGTCCATCTAATTTGCAAGAGCGTTCTGTTTTGAACAATCCAAGTTCGGAATGGATATAGCCGCTGGTCACTTTAGATAGGTCATCTTTCGCTCTAGCAGCTTGCTCGTAATCGAGATTTGATCTATCCGAAGTTAGCTCCAACAAGATTGCTAGTTCACAACAAGAGTCACCTGAACACTGCGCGTCAGGCCCGCCGCCGTCCCGTTAATCGTCACCGGATAACTCCCTGCCGGTGTTCCTCCACCCGTATGCACTTCGCTCATCGATTCACCCGCACCCGCGCAGCTACTCATCCCGCCCATCATCGCCAGACCCAATGCAACAACACACAGGCATCGCTTCCATCGGCGTCGTCCTCTCCACAATCCCGCCGGCGCCAGCAGTCCACAAAGCAAGAGCGTTGTTTCTTTCCATTTCGTTCCTCCCCATCTCCGCTTATCCGCAACCATAGCCTTGTTTGCGCTCGTCGCAATTCCCAACTGCACGTTACCCGTCACCTTCAGCGTCCCTAACTGCGGCGGATTGAAGACACACAGAGCACCTGCAGGCAACTGCCCGCATGTAAAGCCAAACGTTCCCGAACTTCCGCCCAGCGGCGTAACTGCCAGCATGTAATAAGCAGTTTGCCCAGCCACCACAGTCCCCTTCGTGCTTCCCACTACTGCAATCCGAAAATCCAGTCCTATCCCCTCTAGCTGCACGCTTGCCGTCCCGCCGTTGTCACTCGCAACAAACAGCGTCCCCTTCAGTCCACCCGCCGTCGTCGGAGTCAGAGTTACATTCACCGTGCAGCTTGCACCACCTGCCAGTGTCGCTCCACATGTATTTGCACTGAATCCGAATCCACTCGCGCTCCCAGTTGCGTCCACGCTCACGGTCAACCCGGTAAGTGCAGTCGCCGTCCCTGTATTCGAAACCGTTACCGTCACTGGTTGAGCAGCCTGCCCCACACCAGTAGTGCCAAACTGCGCCACCGCTGAGTTCACAGCAATGCCCGCCGGCAACGCACCGGTTCCACTCAATGCTGCCGACGCCGTCACCTTTGTCACAGCTGAACTCACCGTCAACCCCCCAGTAACCGCCCCAGCCGTCGTCGGATCAAACACCACACCCACTCTGCAACTCCCTCCCGCAGCCAGCATCGTTGTGCAGGTTGTCTGGCCGGCGTCCACTCCAAAGCCCGGAGTCACGCCAAACGTCAGGTCCGAAATCGCCGACTGGCCGGAGTTGCTCACCATCATCACCTGCGTCGCACTCGTAGTTCCCACCAGCACAACTCCAAAGCTCAACTGATCCGGCAGAATTCCCAGCAGTGGCTGAGTCAGCGCAGTGCCATTCAGCATCACCGACGCGGGAGCGACGCCATTCGTCGTGCTCGCAACCGTCACCGAGGCCGCTCGCCCCCCAGCCACCGTCGGCTTGAAGGTCATCACCACCGAGCAACTTCCTCCCGCCGCAAGCGTCCCCGTGCAGCTAGTCGAATTCACCCCAAAATCCGTCGCAGCCGTCCCCGAGACTGTGAGCGTCAGCCCCACCAATGCCACGCCTCCGGGATTTGTAACCGTCACCGTCTGCCCCGCGCTCGCCACCCCCACCATCGTCCCGGCAAAGCTCAGTGTCGTCGGAGAGATACTCAGCGAAGCTGGCAGCACGCCCGTTCCGTTCACCGGTACAGCCACAATCGGAACGCCCAGGCTGGTACTCATAACCGACACCGTCGCGTTCTGGCTCCCACCCACAATCGGCGCAAAAATCACGGGCACAGCGCACGTGCCACCCGCAGGCAGCAGTGCTCCGCACGTCCCCGACCCCACGCTGAACGGCGATAAGGTCGTAAACTCCACCCCGGTCAAAGTACCCGTCCCGGGATTGGTCACCGTGAGTTGCATAGGCGTGCTGTTCGATCCAACCGTCACCGATCCGAACGATAACTGAGTCGGCGTCACCACCAGTTGTGCCGCCGGCAAGCCCATGCCCGTCAATCCTGCCACCACCGGCGTGAATCCACTATTGCTGGATTTCACCGTCACCGAACCAATCCGCGTTCCCGCCTGCGCCGGTGAAAAGCTCACCGTAAAGCTGCATGTCCCGCCATTCGCCAATTGCGTTCCGCAGCTATTACTCGGCAGGCTGTAATCCCCCGCCACCGTAAACGTCAACCCAGCCAGCGTCGTAGCTCCAGCATTAGTCAGTGTCACCGTCTGGACCGGACCGCTCTGTCCCACCATCACCGACCCAAAACTCGCCACCGCCGGATTGATCGTCAAAGCTCCTGCCGGAATGCCATATCCAATCAGCGGAAACACCGCCGGCGGCACCCCGTCCGAAGTCGTGCTGATCGTACCTGCCCCCGCCTGCTGACCATTCGTAGTGGGAGTAAAAACCACCCCGGCCATGCAGCTCGACCCAGGCGCCAGCGTCCCCGCGCACGTGTTTCCCGTCAGGCTGTAGGGACCAGTCAGTTGCATCGCCACACCAGCCAAAGCCGCCTGGCCTGAATTCGTGACGGTCAACGTTTGCGTCGCCGACGCGGCCGCCACCACCACGCTGCCAAATGTCATCTGCGTCGGAGTCAGCGAAAAGCCCCCGATCGCCTGCCCCGTCCCCTCCAGCGTCACCGTTGCCGGAGTAACCCCCAGGTTGGTCACCGCCGCTGTCAACAGACCCGGCTGATCTCCGCTCGCAGTCGGCGTGAATGTCACTCCGACCACACATGAAGAGTTGCCTGCCAGCGTCCCTTTGCATGTAGTCATCGAAGTCACAATCGCATACGGTCCAGTTACGCTCACCGTCAATCCATTCGCGGCCTGCCTGCCCACGTTGCTGATGGTCAGGGTCTGCGCAAAGCTCGTACTCCCCACCGGCGTGTCGGCAAAGCTCATTTGCGCGGTGCTCGCCTGCAGCACAGTCGGCGGCGAGCCAATTCCACTCAGCAACACCGTCGCTGTAGGCGGAATTGCATTGCTCCCCGTTGCCGTCAGCGTGGCCGTCTCTGGGCCTGGCAACGACGGCGTAAAGATCACCTGGATATTGCACGTCGCTCCGGCGTTCAGCGTTCCTGTACAGGCTGCAATATCCGTAGGCGTACTCAGAACAAAATCCGCCGTCGTTGCGCCCGCGCTCAGTCCGCTTACCGCAAACGTCGGTCCGGTCATCGCGATCTGCCCCGTATTTTTCACCTGCACCGTAAACGGCACACTCGAATTACCCACCGTCAGCGTCCCCATGTTCAACGCCGCCGGAGACACAGTCATCATCGGCGGCGTGAGACCTGTTCCGCTCAGGGCGGCCGTCACCGGAGCTACCCCCAGAGTCGCGCTTGCCACAGTCAGCGTCGCTGTCGTCGCGCCTGCCGCGACAGGTATAAAGGTCAGCGCCACCGTACAAGCCGCCGCCGCGGCAAGTGTCGCTCCGCAGGTCGTCGTCCCCGCAGTAAAGGCCGTCGCGCCCGCTCCGCTCACTGAAAAGGTCGGCTGGGCCATCGGTGCTCCGCCCGTATTGGTGATCGTCAGCGTCTGCGATGTGCTCGGCACTCCAACCTCCACACTCCCAAAGCTGAAAGAGGTCCTCGATAGTCCCACCGACGGTGGCTTCAGCCCTGATCCCCGCAGCGAAACATTCTGCGCTTTCAGCGCGTCAGAAATCGTCAGCGTTCCCGTAACGGTCCCGTTCACCGACGGAGCAAAAGTCACCAGCACATCACAGGAAGAGGCCGCCGCCAGCGTTCCATCACAGTCGCTCACCGCCGCGAACACTCCGCTCGGCGTACTGTTGACCGAGGTTCCAATACCCGTCAGCGGCAACCCTCCAGTGTTTGAAATCGTCACCGTCAGCGGCTGTGAAACCTGACCGATCACCGTCGAAGGAAAAACCAGACTCGTCGTCGACAGGGTATCCTTCGCTGCTGTCGCGCCCGTGCCGCTCAGTGTCGCCGCCTGAGAGCCGAGGCCGTCCTTGATCGTTAACGTTCCGCTCGCCGCTCCCGCTGTCGTCGGCGTGAAGGTCACAGACACCGTGCATGCCGTTCCGGCCGCCAGTGAAGTCCCGCAGGTATTGCCGCTCTTTGTAAACGGCGCCGTCACCGTGACCGATGTAATCGCCACTGCGCTTCCGCCCACATTCGCCACGCTTACGCTCTGCGCCGCGCTGGTCGTGCTCACCTGCTGTGTACTAAAGGTCAGACTGCCCGGCGTCAGCGTCACATTGGCCGTGGCCACGCCCGTTCCCGCAAGTCCTGCCATCAACTGGCCGCCCGCAATGTTTGCGCTGATGGCCATCTGCGCACTACGGGTTCCCGCCTGGGACGGCGTAAAGGTCAGCTTCACAATGCAGGTAGCATTCTTCGCAATAGCCACCCCAACGCAGGTATTCGTCTGGCTGAAATCCCCCGCCGCGTCCCCCCGTCATCGTCACACCGCTCACTGTCAGCGTCGCCGATCCAGTATTCTTCAACGTCACCGTCTGTGACGCCGATGCAACACCCACTGTGGTACTCGCATAGGTCAGTGAAGCAGGCGTAATCGTCGCGACCGTCTCGGGCACACCTGCAGTGGCTAGAGGAATCTGCCACACGCCGCGTCCGTATGTTCCCGCCGTCAGCGTCGGGCTGGGAAGACTCGCCGGCGTGGCCACAAGCGTCGTCACCGGAGCAAGGGGCAGTCCAGTCCCGTACACCGACCAGCACGCCGTCGTCGCGCACGTGCTCACAGCGCGAGTCACGTAGACTCCGGTATCTGTCGCTACATACACCGTGTTCGGATCCTGCGGATCAACCACAATGGCATTGGCCGGCGAATTCGGCAGGTTCGACCCAATCGCTGTCCAGCTCGTGCCTCCATTCGTCGTCCAGTACACCTGCTCAGTCTGTCCCGATGCCGTGTCAAAACCGGAGATCGTCACGTACACCGTCTGAGCCGTCAGGTCATGTGGATCGACATACAATCCGCTGACATCCTCCTCAAGCGAGTTGAACGTGCCCACGCTGTTCGCTACCGGCGAAAGCCCCACATCCGTCCAGCTCCCTGACAAAGTTCCGGTCGCCGCCATCGTTCCGCGGAAGAGATGCCCTGCCACCAAACCGCCGCCATCTGCTGCGCCGGCCATGCCCACATAAATCACTTCGCCCCCAGCCGATGTGGCCCCCACAGCCATCGACCGGATCAGGCTGTTCCCTGCACAATCCAGACCGCTGCCGGACCCATCCAGTACCGGCGAAATCGCATTCGCACTCGTCCAACCCACGCCTGTAACCGCCCCCCGCCACACACGGCATGTTCCCACCAGCATCTGTGTCGGATCGATCGCGTCAAAGCCAAACTCAGCGGGATAGTCCATGCCCAGCCCGTCGTTGGCCACTTGTGTCTCGCCAATTACCGGCGTCGTTCCAAACCCGGCAGGCGTACAAGCTGTTCCCGCCGCCGTGCAGTAAAAGATAGAAACACCCGCCGCATTGTTCGCATACCAGTTATTCGAGTGGGTTGTCTGATCCTCCGCCACCGGGCCACCCTCTCCGCCCAGCACCTCATTCCACTTCACCAGCCCCGTAGACGCATTTGCAATGCCCGCGATACCGTTCGCTCCCAAACCCGCCAGCATCGTTGCAGTCGTCAGCGCAGACTGCCCCAATGACTCCACCTCAGCCAGCGATCCGGACGCAGCAATACCCCCATTCAAATTCTGGAAATGTGCGCCGTCTGTCGTGGCGCACACCGATCCCGTCTCCGCCACATCATCCACGCTCCGCCACAGTCCGCTGTCATTGCCCACGTACATCAGCAGCGGATTGCCTGTATCCCACCCCAGTGCGTGCTGATACTCACCCACCTGCGCGCTCATGCACGTTGTGGAGTTGGTCGTATTCCGCCACACGCAGCCATTCGCCAGGCTGCACCGCCACAAATCGTCATCTCCTGCAAAAAGCAATGTGTCCTGCCCTGAAGGCACCGCGGCCAGCGTCAGGTTGTAGTCACCGTTCGCAATCGTCGCGTTCTCACCTGCGCCCACCGTCTCCAGTGCTGTCGCCCCCACTTGGGTCGTGAAGCTCATCGTCTGGTTCGTGCACGCCGCAGCACTTCCGGTGCCCGCAATCGCACATGCGTCCTGCCATATTCCCTGGTCCTGGTTGAACGCGTCCACCGTCCACGCAAACGTATCTCCGGTAACTGGATTCACCGCCAGGCTTCCACGAAAGATCGGGCACCCTGCCACTCCCACCGACCCTGCTTCGGTCGGACACTTCCCGGTTGTCAGTCCGCTTCCCGGCTGCGAGGGAACCCGCGTCCAGTTCATCCCATCCGTCGATAGGTAATATCCGTGAAAACGCACAGACGCCACAAAGACTCGCCGCACCGGGTTCCACACGACCGAGGTCGCCGCATTCCCATCCGGATAATCAAAGGAATCGTCCGGGCCCTGCACATCCACCCCGTTCGGGTCCGTAATCCGAGCCAGATGCCAGCTGGCCCCGCCGTCCACCGAGTAGTACAAACCCTCACTGCTGGAGCCGGAAATCTCCGCGCTGTCCAGCGATCCCCCGTATGCCTGACTCACTGCCGCTACAACCAACTGCACATTCGCGGTGCTCCAGGCAAACCCGGCGAACCCTTCGCCCACAAAGGAGTAGTCCCGCAGGCCGAGCCCATCCTCCAGATCCATGCTTTGCTGAATGAGCGTCCACGTCTTGCCCCCATCCGTTGAGCGCAGAATCCCCGCGCCATAGTAGGAGTCCAGCGCATCGTTAGGATCGCCCAATCCCGCCAGCACAACGCCTGTCCCGCCCGGCTGTACAGACACCGCTCCTACACTCACACCGGCCCTGAAGACGCCATTCAGAGCACCAATACCATCCGTCATCGGGGCAAACACCACGCTCGAAGCCGTAGAAGCCGCTGCATTCTGGCTCTTCCACACGCCCCCGCCTGTCGTTCCCAGAAAGACTGTATTCCCACTCACATCCGAAGGATCAAGCGCAATCGAAGAAATTCTGCCAGTAACCAGTCCGTACGAGATTGAATTCACCGCCGCCGGTCCCGCCGCAGTCCAGGCCGCAGATCCCGTCGCCAACGGCATCGCGGCAGGGAACACGGAGACCCTCGTCCTCACATCCCCCGAAGAAGAGTCCTGTCCGATCGAGGATTAAGTCTTTTGAGAGGCTGGCCGGTGCTTCAGCCTCCGCACAATGGTCGCGGGGTCAACAGGGGCTTTAGCCCCGGAATTCGCCGCGACAGCAATCCCCCGGCGCGCCAGAAATCTCCGCGCCGCCCTGACTCGCGCAGGCTCCGCGCCCTCTGCGTGCCGGACATCCGCGCCAGATGCCTCCTGACTTAAGCACACGCGACCGCCGCAACACAGCAGGTTCAGCATCACTCCCAACAGAACAGCCAGCCGGCACTTCGCTCCGAGCACACGTCCCCCGCGCCGCCCAAACACTGGCGGCCAAATCCATGCTCAACGAAGCAGACCTGAAGGGAACGAGGGGAAACTCAATCAGTAGTGCAGTAAGATCCAGCTATTTTCCAATTTAGAAAAGTGGGCCCATTATAGGCTGAAACATGATTCCAACGCACCTAAATGCTTTGCACTCTATTGGAGGAGTTTCAAAGAGACACCGCTTCAATGAGACTCGGCGGCATCGGAATTGCACTTCATCAACAAACCTTTGCGATTTGCATGGTCCTGATTACCACTTGCACGAAACGTAATCTTCGTGGGCTTATCCATAACATGCAAAATGCTGACCCTTAAGAACATGCAAAATGCTGACCCTTAAGTCATTCAGCACTCAAACAGAGCCTCAGCCCTAACTTATCTCACCTGCGAATTCGAAAAAGATAACTCTACTGAATCCCCAATGACTCGCCGGCGCTTACACTGTTCCCATGTCCATAATCCAGGTGATTCTGCTTGCCATCGTGCAGGGCTTGGCCGAACTGCTTCCTGTCTCCAGTTCGGCTCACGTTGTTGTCGCGGAAAAGCTCATGGGGCTCGACCCCACCACGCCGCAGATGACCCTCCTGCTGGTCATGCTTCACACCGGCACAATGTTCAGCGTCATCGTCTACTTCTGGCGCGACTGGAAGGAAACCTACTTCGCCTCATCGGAAGCCTTCAACCGCTTCGCCGCGCGCCTGCTCTGGGCTACTCTGCTCACCGGCCTCCTCGGTGAAGCACTGCGCAAGTTCCTCGAGCGCTCACTCCTTCGCAATTCAGCCAGCACTGATATCGAACAGCTATTTGGCCGCCTCGACCTCATCGCGCCCGCGCTCGCAGCCGCCGGCGTGCTTATCCTCGTCTCCGGCCTCATCGAGCGACGCCGCCGCAACGAGCTTCCGCTCACCGTCTCCAGCAACACATTCACCGAATCCGTGCGCCAAACCAGTGGCACTGTCAGCTTCGCCCAGGCCACATGGATGGGCCTCGTCCAAGGCCTCGCCCTGCCCTTCCGCGGCTTCTCCCGCTCCGGCTCCACCATCTCCGCGGGCATGCTCAGCGGAGCACCCCGCCAGCGCGCCGAGCGCTTCAGTTTTGCCCTCGCTATCGTACTCACGCCCATAGTCATCGCACTCGAAGGCCTTCGCCTTGAAAAAGCATCCCGCGCCGCTGTAAGCGCCGGCACCTACGTCAGCATGCGATCCTCCCTCGGGCTCAATCTCCTCGGCTTGGTCTGCGCCTTCATCGCCGGTCTGATCGGCCTCAAATGGCTTTCAAGCTGGCTTGAACAAGGCCGCTGGCACCTCTTTGGCATCTACTGCCTGCTCGCCTCCATCGTAGTCTGGTGTCTCCACCTACGCGGCCTCTGAAAATGTCGTCTCTCCCCTTGCATTGCAAGGGGAGAATATGAGAGCCTTCCCATGTAACCAAAGGGGAGACTGTGGCCTTCGAAAAAGCCAAAATCGACAAAGCCAAACTTGAACTCGTCCGAGGCACTCTGGACGTGCTCATCCTCAAGGCCCTCATTTGGGGTCCGCTGCATGGCTACGCCATTACCAGCCTCATTCACCGACAGAGCGACGAGGCCCTCCTCGTTGAAGAAGGCACGCTCTATCCCGCGCTCTGGCGTCTCGAGAGCAAGAAGCTCGTAGAAGCCGAGTGGGGCCTGTCAGAGAACAACCGCAAGGCCAAGTTCTACAGCCTCACCCGCGAAGGCCGCACTCACCTGCGCAGCGAAACCAAAACCTGGGAGGCTTACGCCGCTGCCGTCGCCAAGGTGCTCACGGCCACCCAGCCTCCTCTGCCGGAAGAAGCCTGATGAAGCCGCTCCCTCTCTGGCGACGCTACGCCCGTTTCTTCGGCCCCGACCCTGCGGCCGACGTCAAGGACGAGCTGCGCTTTCACATTGAAACCAAGACAGATGACCTGATCGCGCAGGGCTGGCGTCCCGATGCAGCCCACCGCGAAGCAGTACGCCAATTTGGAGATCTACGCGCCGTCCAGCGAATGGGCGTGCAGCTGGGAGTGAGAATGGACCGCCGACGACGACTCAATGACTACTGGAACGAGTGCCTTCAGGACCTCCGCTACACCTTCCGCACTCTGCGCCGTGATTTAAGCTTCGCAGCCATCTCCATCCTCATCCTCGCTCTCGCTATAGGAGCCAACATCGCCGTCTTCAGCGTGGTCAACACGCTCTTGCTGCGCCCGTTGCCCTTCCCCGACGCGCACCAGCTTGTCTGGATCGCTCCGCCTCCGACCGGCTGCGGTTGGTCTTGCTCGACCTACAGCGCAGACGCTTACGATGAATTCCGCGCGCAGACACGTGTCTACAAAGATGTAACCGGCTACATGGCCTTCACTACTGCTGACAACCTGCGTCTCACCGGTCGCGGCGAGCCGCAGCCTGTTACAGGCATTGAAGTGATCAGCAACTTCTTCCAGGTGCTCGGCGTACAGCCCATCATGGGCCGGCCTTTCACGCCAGAGGAATCCTACGGTATTGGGGGCCATCCCGTAACCATTCTGACCAACGCCTATTGGCGTCGCCAGTTCCAGGCCGATCCAGCGATCCTCGGCAAAGCAATTGACCTGAACGGCACGCCGGTCACTGTCGTAGGCGTGCTCCCGGACACCTTCGATTTCGGCGCAGTCTTTTCTCCCGGCGCAAAGACTGATCTCTTCGTTCCGCTCAACCTCGATCAGGAGCGCACCTGGGGCAATATCGTCACACTCATCGGTCGCCTCAAACCCGGCGCAACCGTAGCTCAGGCACTCGACGATAACAACCGTGTAGCGCCCGATCTCTACTTCAGCCCCCGCTTTCCTGAGACCAAAGGCCGGTACAAGGACAGGCTGATTCCAGTGCCGCTCAAGGATTATGTCAGCGGTCGTCTGCGCCGCTCTCTGATTGCCCTCTGGTCTGCAGTAGGCGCAATCCTCCTGATCGCCGGCGTCAACCTCTCCAACCTGCTCCTCTCCCGGGCATCCGCGCGCGCCAAAGAATTCGCCGTCCGCGGTGCTCTCGGAGCCAGCCGCGGCCGCATCGTTCGTCAGCTCTTAATGGAAAGCCTCGTCCTCTCAGGTGCCGGAGCCCTGCTCGGCCTCGGCCTCGCCATGATCGTAATCACATGGCTGGCCCATCAGGGATC